>Ga0210410_10000358_pt1 | contig 54582 bp, 102 predicted proteins | sample IncBWC4MmetaG_FD_161058 | JGI IMG/M metagenome (GOLD analysis project Ga0210410, IMG submission 161058) | Forest soil microbial communities from Barre Woods Harvard Forest LTER site, Petersham, Massachusetts, United States - Inc-BW-C-4-M | ecosystem: Environmental > Terrestrial > Soil >...
AACACGCTATAGTCTTTACATACCCACAGCATTGTGACTCCGGGGTTCCTTGTGAGCGCAAAGCCAGGTGCGTTCGACATGTCTCCGGTAATTACGTTGTCCACTCGGCGGATCGCTTCGGGATTATTCAGAAAGGGACAGTTTCTCGCAGAGTAGCGCGCGCACTCTTGATGCGACGGTGGCTCAGAGGAAGTCCGGTTAATACCGCACATCGGTCCTGCGACGAATACCAGCCAGCGGCCAAGGCGTTCTCCGCACGTCCAGCAGAGTTTCTCCTTTACGGCGCGCACCCACTTCTTCGGGTCCATCGCTCGGAACTCCGGCTTGCCGTCAATCCAATCGACGAACCAAGGCACAGGGTAGCCGCGGTCATCGATCGGGAGTGTTTGCATCCTTGACGGTGGCGTTTCTAACTCTGACCTCAGAACATTCTTGTACGGACATTCCATGTTTCCTCCTAGAAGAGTGTCTTTCCTGGTTGCTGTTCGGAGCGTTGGATTACGGGAGTAATACCGTCTTCGTCGTACTCCCGGTTAGCGATTCTCTTGAATCCGAGAATGGTCGGCCCGTACCCCGCGCTCTCCTTCACGTATATCTCGCAGTCTTTCCCCTTAGCTGTACCGATGAGCGGGAAAAGTTTATGATCGAAAGCGGAACCCCACACTTTTCCTTTTTCCAGTTTCAGAAGCACAGTCATCATAGGCTGTTTTTTCTTTGTCATTTTGTCGGCAAAGTTCTCGATCGTGGCGTGAAGAATAACCGGAGCGGAAGGACTGGTTGAGCCAGTCCCCCCTCCCTTGCTCCGGGGTTTTCCGGGGTCGTCATGGCGCTGCTTTGGAGGCACCCCGGAAGATTGTTGAGGAAGTATCTCTACTACCTCGAAGTTTTTCTCAATCGCTACCGCCTTGATGCGTTCGGCGTCTTCCACAAAGCAGCACCACCAATCATTCTTACGCTTGAGCCTCAAGTCCTGAGGGAAGTAAATCACAATCTCTTGGATATCGCCGCGGACGTAGGGCATGGTCTTATCTTCCGTGTAATCGAACTCGATACGGCCTACATACTTCCAAGGCTCTGCGGGAACAGGCGGAGGAACGTTGTCCTTCCGGTATTCGCTCTCCGGGATCTTCCCAGACTTCGCTGGAGGCTTACCAGAGGGGCTAGGCGGCTTCGCCGGCGGCTCAGGCGGGGCTTTTGGCCCTTCGGGGGTATTCAGAGGCATCTCCCCTGCCAATTTCGCCTCTAGTACCTTCTGTGAGGCTTCGTGAGAGCCGCGGCGGTATTGAGGCTCCTGCCCTTCGTGGTAGTAGATACGCCCATCTCGCGTCACGCCCCCCACAACCTCCATTGTGTCCAGTTCGGACTCGTCCAAGAAAGCCAGTCCGCAAATCGACAGGGTAGCGCGGCGCTTGGCCTTCGTCTCGCACTTCATCTCGGCGTTGCACAGGTCTTTACCATCGAAGTCAATGCGCTTGCCGTCCTTGATCTTGTAGAGCGGTACGCTACCGCTTGCGGAGTCCGTGCGGCCGGTCTTGTCCTTGACGTCGGCCTCGACAGTCACAATGTCGGCCGTCCTTGAACGGCGCAATGGAGGGATTACGGACACTCCATGAATCTTCCGGAGTTGCTCCGTGCAAGACTTGTTCGCATAGAGCGATAGTTTCGCAGAGCCTCCATCGAATTCTCTGAAAAGAATGTAAGAGAACGGCATTGTCAACGGATTCAGCCCAAGCGAATCACACACGCGCTTGTAGTAGTCCACGCGGTCCTGCGGCGTCAGAGAACTCAAGTCCCCAAGGATGAGAACCTTCTCGATCGCTTCAGGAATCGAGAGTACCTGCGGCTTAACAGGAACGATTGCCGTCTCAGGCGGTTTTCTTGGCTTTCGCTTGCTTGATGCTCTTGCGGAGCTCTTTCGAGAGATCCGGGTTTGGGATTGTTTCGCCATGACTCACATCCTTTCTGACTTTGTGACACCAGCAGGGACACTGGTCTGGACCGGGACCGGCAGGAATAGAGCATCCAACCTGAGTGCATCCGTTCGTGTGCAACCGCGTGTACTCGAATGCTCCACGGATGCGGTTTGCGATGAAGGAACCGAGAGACTCGGCCTTGATGAATTCCAGGTAGATGCTCTCTGGCACTCCAGCGTAGTCGTATATCCCTCCACTGGAGAATTCGATCTCCAAGACTTGCGCGGCCTTGTCATAGCCGTAGGACCGAACCTGTTTCGATCTTCCGGCTGTCTTAATTCGTTCCATGACTGTCTCTCCTCTCCAAGTCGTCGAGTCTTGCTCTCAGCATCGCCAGGTACTCGTCGCACTCGGACATAACCGCTTCTTTGGCCTGCGGCCCTTCGGTTTCCATAATGGAGAATGCCGCTATCATCCCACCATAGAAGGCGTCTCGCGCTTCGGAGATAGTCTGTATTGACAGGTCTTCGCGGAGCGCCTTGAGGTATTCTAGCCATCTGTCCAGCACGAAGCGTTGCGGCATGGCGTCACGTCCTGTCTTCAGTCCAGACTCGGATCCCACCTACCTCACTCATGCTCTTTTCTACGTCCTGGTCATCTCGCACCTTGCGACCGATGGCCTGCTCGTCGGGACAGCGGAATGCACTCTTCACCTGGTCAGGGTTTACGACCTCGAAGCAATACACGATCCGCCGGCGGCTTCCGGCTACTGTGGGCAGGTTAGGCTTCACCGTAACAGACTCCACGTTCTGTGCTGCCTCGACCTGCTCCCGGGCCGCAACTTCCTTCTCTCTCTTGGCTCTCTCTTCGGCTTCCTTCTGTAACCGCTTGGCCTCGGCTGCCTTGATCTCCCCGGCCTTGCGTGCGGCTTCAATCTCTTTCTCGCGCTGCTTCCGGTCGGCCTCGGCCTGCTTCTCGGCTTCCTTGCGTCTCTCGGCGGCTTCCTTCTCCGCGGCTAAGCGCCTCTCTTCGTTGATTCGACGCTGCTCTGCTTCTGCAGCCAGCCTCTCCGCTCGAGCGTGCGCGTCCATCTTCGCCGTGATGGTCTGGTCAATCGCATCAAACTGCTGCTCCGCCTCGCTGTGCTTCGTTCTCAGGAAGTCCACTACTCGCTTGGCAACCTCCTGGAACGGCGCCAACTTAAACCGCGGAACCTTGCGTCGACTCCGCACATCGGCTCTCAGTGCCCCGGCCTCTGCGAACTCTGCGGCATTCGTGACCTTGAGTGCCTCGGCCTTGGCTCTGAGCTCTGGGACGATCTGCAATTCGTCTTGGAGCTCCGACAAGGCTAGTGAGAGACTCTTCTGATCCACAAGCGGGACTATTTGCACTTCGGGTTTGATTATTTTGGTTGCCATCACCGCACCTCCTCTACTCTCCGAATGAGAACGCGCGTCTTGACGAGATGATACTCGGCAACCTCTATCGCCTTGTTGTTCTCGTCTACCGACTCCAACTCCGTCAGGTTCACGTTCAGACTTGGAGACTCTGCGGTTGAGTGTTCGTAGTGAGATACAAAGATTGTCATTGGGAACGGCAATTTCTCTTCCATGACTTCTTATCCTCCTCTTTCTGTCTTTCGTTGAAACGTCGTTACTGTGCTCTGAATCGTCAAGCCTGTCAAGGGAATAATGCAATCTACAAAACTTCCTCCCGCAAAGTCCACCGTTTCGCCTTGCCGCGTGGTCCTCTCTTGCCCCACCCATGCAAGAGCGTGATACCTCCAGCGTTCTTCCACTCCTGAAACTCTGGTATAGAGAGAATCTTGTCTTTGTGTTTCGAGAAAGAGGAATGGTCTGTGGTCTGGATGAGAGCAATCTCTTTCACGCAGGCGATATAATCTCCGCCCTCTTTATCGTGCTCTACATGTCGGGACCGGCAAGCTAGCAAATCGCCAAAATTAAACGCATCTATCCTTCGCGGGAACGGCATACCGCCTCGCGCTGGAAGGAACTTCTCGACGATACACACGGTCCAGCCGTTCTTTCGAAGATAGGCGAGGCTTCTCTGTGTAGGTTTACTCGCCACGCTACACCGCCAGCCATAACGCCAGAAACAATCCGATCGCCACGGCTGCGACGGCAGAGGCAAAGAGGATGCTCCGCCAGTCAGAACGCAACACATCCCATACGGTCTCTTCCTTCACAAGTCCTCCTCTAACTGCTTCCTCAGATACTCCGCTGCGTGTCTCCCGTTGGCATCGGCTTTTCGTACAAAGGCTTTCCTCTGTCCATCTAATCGAAACCCGCAACTACGTATCCGGTCCAGTGTCAACCTAGCGGGAGTCGAGTGGAGCCGGAGTACGATAACCCCCGGCTCCTCGGAAAACTCCCACTGTGTGGACGTAAACAGGTTCCGCATGGACCTAGTAGTCCTCTGGGAACATCAGGGTTATCCCACCGTTATCATTCGGCATGAGCCACAGGACAGACGCGCCGGCGAATGCGCCAGGGTCTTCCGCTGAGAGCTTCTCGATGACGTCGTTGTGTTCCAGAGCCCAGAGCTTGTATATCCCGCCCCCGGTGTTCTCCTCATAGACGCGGGTTGCTTGGGTTGCGTGCGTGCGAATCAGCGCGGATGACATGGCCAGGGCCTTCCTGTCCGCTATCATTTCGTCAAACTTCTGTTGGGCACCATCCTTGCCGTGCTCGGCTATCAGTTTGAGCGCGTCTGTCTTGCTGATCTTGCTGGCCTGAAACCATCCCATCAAGTCTACGGGCCAGCAAGACGGCGGCTGTGCGCCTTTCGGAGCCTTCTCTGCAAGCCAGTCCCAGACGGCACGGCTTACTCTGTCTTTCCTTCCAATTGCGACTAGCACGCCATCCTCGACGGCTTGCCCATCGGTATAGATTGAAACTACTTCTGCTTCATCGAACGGGTTCGGGTAGTCCATGACTTTGTACCTTTCCGACCGTAGGGTTACGGTCTATGCTGCCTATCTTCTTTTCCTTGCGTTGATCCTGTCTTTGTTCTTTTGGTAGTAGGCCGATTGTGCCGCGCGATTCTTGGCCCAGTTTCGAAAGTAACTACGCTTCGCATTCTCGCGGCGACACTCCCGGCAATGGCGATGCCCGATGGGGTCCACATACAGGTTGCCCCCCGTATAGGGGTGTCCCAGTGGGCAGGATTCTTTGAGTAGGTTGAGTACGCTTGGCTTGTCCGGATGTTTGTCCGGATCTGTAGGTGTGACGTGCTCAGGGTTCGCGCACTTGCGGACGCGGCAACTGTGATGTAGTTCTGACGGTAACTCTTTCTCTCCGATGAATTGATAGGCCCATCGGTGAGCAAGCCACATCTTACCGTCTCGGAATGTCCCATAGCCTGCATCATTACAGCGACCTTGCCAAAGCCAACACCCGTTTTCGTCCTTGCGTACAAAAGACATAAAACGTCTGAGTGTTTCGGGTTGTGTCCTCATATCCAGTCATTGTATCAGACTCAGGCGGCCAATAGTTCTACTTCTAAAGTATTCAAGGCATCGCGTACATTGTTGGCCGAATCCTTTGCGATGCGCTCAAAGTCTATCTTTCCATCGGCTCCCGTTTCGGCTTTCCAAACTTGAGCAAGAAAAGAGGCGAGCTCGCTACGCAAGCCATAAGAGGAAAACTCCAAAATTCTGCAGCGGCTGAGGAATCTTTGCTCCAATCGGTCACACGCATTCGCTGTAAAAACCCAGATTGTTGAGGGTGCTGGACTAGTTGAGTCGAGTTTCGAGAGTAACGATAACTGTGCGGCGTTGGAGCATTGATCCGCTTCGTCAACTATCACGACGTGCCAGCCACTAGGACCGAATAGCGGGATATTCCAGCATAGGCGCCAAGTGTTTTGCACGGTCTCCGCATTGCATTGTTGGGAAGGAATAAAGTGCATGTCCGCCTGCAGTTCTTCCGCCAGGGCGCGCGCCATCGTTGTCTTGCCTAACCCCGATCCGCCTATCAGCAACCACGCGCACGATACCGGCCTCTTGGCGAATGCAGAGAGTACTTTCCTCTGTTTCTCTAAACCGATGAATGCATCTATAGTCCGCGGCCGGTATTTCTCCGCAAGCGGGAGAGGAAACGAAAGAGAGTTTTGAGGATCCGGGAAGAGACTCACGATTGCACCTCTTTCCAGCCCTTATGCCATGCGGCCGAATGCGCGCCATTGTACGGCCGATCTAGTTTCACGATTGCGACTCCGTTTCGATTTAGCACGATCCGGCCGGCGAGTGTAATACCACCAAAATATCCCCCAAGCATAGACGGAAGGAAGCACGTAACACGCTGGCCAGGTACGGCGCCTACTTCGCGCATAGCCTCTCTTTGTTCGCGGGAGTAACCTTGCCAGTGTTCCGATAACTGCAGTTTTCTTTCGGCTCTGCGAGCGTAGACACTCGCGTTATAGCAATTCGCGCAAGTAAAGAGGATCTCGCCTTTGCCCATGTTCACTTCGCAAGGTTTCGGAGAATGGGAACACGCGCGGAGAATATCGGTTTGAGCTCCCATTTTAAAACCTTCCAGACATAACCGCGCGGTACAATTCCCTGTTTTCTTTGTGGCAAGCCAGCGCGTACTTGACACACTCAACGATCTGATCCTCTGGAACGTTCTTATTCTTGGCAAGGCGCCGGCGGATGTCGGCCTCTACTTCCGCATCGGACGTGCCCACGTGGACATTTCCCATAATCCAGTGAATCGATCCTTTGGGAACAAAAGAAGGGACAGTCTTTTCGTAGTCTTCGAATGTCATTTTAATATCCTCCCCCTTCGTCGCGGTCGGCGCATTCGTCGCACTGGTAATGCTTGCGAACATCCGCGGGAGTCAGCTTGTTAGGTTTTTTGCAGGTAGGACAGGGTAAATTGCGCGGATTAAACCGAGTAGAACGGCGCAAAGCAGAGCGTCCGCCCGGATCTTGGAACATGCTCCGATCATCGTCTGAATACATTACTCACCTCCCGCGAAAGGAACATTCTCCGGAGTAGCGTCAAGCATGGAATCAGTCTGCGAAACGTGGAATACCGTAGTAGTCCACGGCCGGCGGAAAGAGCTCTTCTTACCTGTCACTTGCTCGCGTTTCTTGTCTTCGCAGACAATGAATGTCACGCATTTAACGCCATGCTCGCCTTTGCGGACCTGTCTTCCGAGAGCAAGCCAGGCATTGTACGTGAAGACATTCTCCCGCGGCTTGATCTGTTCTTCCGGAATACCGCGCGCCATAAAGCCAGTGAAGATTGAGGAATAGTTCGCTACCGATTGACCTTGAACAGCACGAGATAAACTCTCTTGATTTAATGAGGAATTGCTCGCCATGACTGTTTAACCTTTCCTCTCTCAAGGGATTGAGAGAACGTACCCATGCGTCAAACCTTACAAAACGTCAAACTTTCCTTTGTTTTCGAAGGATTCGCGCATGAACAGAATGTATTGCACTTCCGGAAGTTTGTCAAGACATATTTTGTATTGCGCTAAAATAGATTGTATTGCATGATATCCCTATGAGAAGACTCTCCGGTAACCGTCAGGACGTATCATTGTATATACGGATGTTCGCTGATGAGCTCGAATCGATCAAGGCAGCGGCCGCGAGTGAAGGCAAAACGGTATCAGAATATGTACGCGCTCGAGTGCTTTCCGGCAAGGTAGAGAATCCGCCGGCGAGCTCGCAAGTAGTGAAGGAAGATCCGCTAGAGAATCTTCGCGCGCCGATCGAGAAGCAATCGCCTGCCAAAGAGCGGCCGGTCGCGGTATCACGTAAAGAGAAGATTGCGCGCCAGGTCGAAACACCAAAGAGCAAGCGTAAAGTTTGTCCACACGGTTTTCTAATCGTCGCTGGCGCGACCGCTTGCACGCGCTGTTCGTAATCCTCCCGCCGATCCACTGACAATCAATCGCCAAAGTAAAGCCAGGTAGAGACACGCGCACGCGAGCTCCTGAACATTGGCGCGCATTCGGCACAGCATCGGCAAGAGGAGCAACACGCGCATTTCCTGTCAGGAAAAGCCGGACCCTAGATTAGAAACGCGAACCCCCGCCTTAACAGAAAAAGCTCCGCGCGCACGAAATCGAGGGACCCATCGGCAGTCACCTTCTGTTTTTGTTGTAACGCTGTTAGGCTTCTGGTACCATGCAGTTCTTATGACCCCTGACCCCACGGCACCGACCCCGGCTACCCCAAAGGCGGCGGAGACCCCGGCACCATCCGAAGGGGTATATCCCGCCGAGCCACCGAACGTTTCGGACCACGCGCCGAGCTACCGCCTGTACGTTACGCCCGTCGTGAAGATGCAGAACTGGCCTGTGCTGTATAGTCTGCTGCGGGTGACGGCGGAGGAGAGGCCGGGGTTTTGCGCGCAGTGGCCTGTGATCGTGCCGTTCGGGACGGGGATTCAGGGGTTTCTGGACTGTGCGAATGCGGTGGCGGAGTACGCGAGGAAGGCGAGGCCGGAGTTGTTTTGGGACGAAGTGAATTGCCGTAGGCTTACGGCGGAGAACATTCGGGGCTAAAAATTTTGACGAGGAGGGGTGGATGGATAGTATCTTCCGGTCTGAGGTGTTTGCGGTCGGGAAGTGGATTCGGCATGAAGTGGGTGCTACGCCAGAGACGCTATTCAAGATGCTCACTGAGGCGTACATGTCCTGCACATTCGGGAATGATGAGCCGGTGCTGATTCGGATGGGGCAGGGGTTCCACGACACTTTGGTAGCGCGGGTGAACGTGTCTAGGGACGCCACCAACGCCATGCGGTCTGGAGCGTATCTCGGGGACGCCTACCTGCCGGACAGGATTCCTGATATTGACGAGCGGCCGCTGCACCCGATCCTGAAGATGGACGTATTCATGGGCGCGAAGATTCTTCTGGATGAGCGGTTCGATTCGTGGAGCGCGCACATCTACCAGTGGGACCGCGAGAGTTATGAGTTGCCGATTCTCTTTGTCGGAGCCACGGTGAAGTTGGTGGATGGGCAATGATCGAACCTGACGAAAGGATTCCGATCAAGGAGTATTGGTGGGAGGTGGATGGGGAGGTGTGGGTGAGGCGCGAGTACTCCAACGGACGCATCGATTCCATTCTGACGCCATTTAAGGAATTGCCGTTCATCAAGTTGCCTCTGCCACTGCCGGATTGGTGTAAGGCGTGAAGGTTGTCCTGCGAGTCGCGTTTACGGTGAATAACAGCGTGTTCGCTCGCGTCGAATATCAGGAACGTCCGAGAGGGTTCCCTACGATGTTTGATTGGGCAGGGCAAAGAGTGGACGGTAGGAAGTTCTTCAAGATCGGGATTCATCAGCAACCGAACATCATGGAGGGGAAGAATGCCTGACGACGAGAAGCACGTACCGACCATCATCCTGAAACTGACCGATCCGTTGACGTTCAATCTCGAATGCGACATCGAAATGGACAAACTCCATCTCATGCGCGCGATGCTTACCGAAGCCCTGGAGACCGTGAAGACGCTGATTCAGGATGGGGAAGCGGTTTCGTTCGCAAGTAAGATGAGCGCGGCTCAAGCCGCCTCTCGCGCCATGCAGAAGCAGCCGCGGCGGATTATTTGAGAGGCAGGACCGGATACTCTTTCGTTTCGTCCCAATTCCAGATTTTTTGATGTCCCTTCACCTGAACGGGTAGGTCACACTTCTTGAGCATCGTCATCAAGATTCCAAAGCGGCCGGGGGTGAAGTCTCCGTACACGTCCGGCTTGGCAAGAGGATGCGGAAAGCGAACGCAGCCTTGCACGGAAACGATACAGAGGATAGCCCCTCGCGGAATAGTTTTCCAGTCGTAGCCAAAGTCCTCGCAGGCGTACTTGTCCACTTTCATCGCCGCATGAATCGCCAGCGGGCCACGGTGGAGCATCTCCCAATCCCGCGTCTCGATAGTCTTGCGCCCGTCGTAAATCAAAGAAGCCCACGGTTGCCAGAGTGAGAGTGCCTTCATCGCTGAAATGCTCGCTTAAATTCTTGGATCTTCTCTACCGGCCACGCGAACTTGACGCGCAGTGTAGAGTCTAGTTTCTCTTTGCGTTCCTCTACGTGTATCCACGGCGCCAGGCAGGATAGGCACAGGCCGGTAAGGTCGTGGACGCGGCCGATAGCTCCACACCCTTCGCATTTACTCTGTGGCAGCAGCCGGAGAACGAGAATCATTGCGATGCCTCTCTAAATGCGACTCCCGGGATTCCTTGGCTTCCTCTTCCGTCACACAGGCCGCGAACGCTCCGCACTCCGCGCAAACACAACCCCAGGGTCGCGCCAGGTATTCCGGCTTGTAGAGGATTGTGACTTCGTGGTTCATTGCAGTTTTTGAATCGCCTCGATCGCTGCGGTCAGGTCGTCGCGCTTGGCAGTCAATTCCTCGAGCAATGCCTGATAAGAGCCGTTCAACGTCATAGTGGGACGCTGTTTGGTTCCACGCTTCGCCCGTACCGGAGCCGCTCCGTTTGTCGGCTTGGTATGGTTGTAGATGGTCGCATCGCTCACCCCAAGTTCCTTGGCAATCTTGCTTACCAACTCTCCCGATGAACGGCGGGTCTGAATCCGGTTCCAGTCAATTTCCTTGCTCATCTCAGTTTTCTCCTCTTGCTTCGTCTCTCTCGGGGCCTCCATCTTGTTGCGCTTGCACGGTTCGCACATCGGCACGCCGTTCACCACGTAAAGCGCGGGAACGGAGATTCCTTCCTGGCTGCATGGTTTGCAAAGTTTCGGCCGGTTGTCGGCATCGAAGTGGTCCATCAGGACATCTCCAAGTCCAGAGCGGTCACGATTTCGTCCATCGTCATGCCTTGCTCCATCGCCAGAAGAATCACGTTCTCGTCCACGCCTCGTTCAGCGGACAGTTCATAGGCCATGCGGCGCCGCTTGATCCAGTCTTTGCCGTGCGCGTTCTGAATCGCTTCAACCACCGTCATAATCAAGAGACCGTCCACGTAGTCCACTACCGAACCGCACATCGCGCAAGTCAGTACCACCGTGCCGATGGGCCATATTTTCGGACAGCCGACATTCAGGAACTCGCATCCGCACTTCCCGCACGGTGGCGTTTCAGCACAGTGTCCACCGTAAGTAGCTCTGACGGGGACGAGGATTTCGATTCGGGGAGCGTCTCCGGCGAAGACGAGTTCGGGGTCTGTGCTGTCTCGGAAGTCAGAGAGTCTTGGGGCGCGCCCACTACCTCTGCCGTCGCCATGTCCGGCCTCAACAGTTGCCATCGGTATCGCTCGCAGGTTTTTGTCGCGCATTGAATGTATCGCTTGTCGGTCACGCAATCCTGAAGCTGCTCTCCGCACTTCAGGCAATACCACTTCTCCTTCTTGTAGACAAGGACTCTTCCCGGTGGCGGCATTAGTCCACCCTCCGGATACCGTCCTTCGAGACCACGTAATACTCGTCCTCTAGCACTGGCGTTCCGTCCGAATCGAACAAGAGAAAGCAGTCGTGCTCCGCCGCCAGCAAGCGCAAGGTCTTGCCGTAGAGAAAGCACATATTCGTCTCCGTCAACTCGAATGGCAAAGTGCTCATGCTTTTACCGGCACCTTCTCAGTCTTCGTCGTCTTCACCGGAATCTCCCGCTTCACTGGCAAAGGGATTTTCAACGGCTCCGCGATCCCTGTTCTCTTGCTCTTCCCAATGTCCATAGCCGTCCTCCTCTGGATTATAAATCTTCACCGGCTGATTGATGTAGATGGGCACATGGTACTTCTTCAGCGGCTCGATGAACTCCACTTGGTCTTCCGTAAGATGGAAACTCTTCGGGTAGGCGAACTGCGCGCGCCACCCGTCATTGCCGCGAACGTAGCGGCCCCACCCGTACACCATTCCCTTGATCTGCCCGTAATCTCTCGCGCCAATTGGTTTGTCCGTGGCGTACACGCCGCAAGTGTGATGCTCTCGCGGAACTGCCTTACAGCCCGTGTGACAGAGAGCGGTAATCGCCTTGTCCGGTTCCCACGCCAAGTCTTGTGACGGCGAGTGCAAGAGCCCGTCGGTCTTGTTCAGTCTCCAGCCTTTCCACCCGACCAAACACTCCATCATGTTCACTTCGAAGTCCGCTTCGAGCGGGGCATCGCGCTGCAATTTTTCCAGTCCCTCCGGATTCCAGATCGTCGGCGCCGCCGGGGTGTATACCCACTTCGGGTCCGGCATCATGGCAGCAATGTGCCGGTACACGTTCGGATGCGAGTAGTCGATGTCTTCCGGCATAACACCAGCCTTCACTAGTTCCCGGATGTACATTCGCAGGAATACGGACTGGTCCCGGACGTCCACCATCTCCGAGACAGTCACTCGCATGTGCGGCAAGTTCGGGTGGTCAGTATGAAAAATTACCACGCGCTCAGTGAGCGACTGCGTACAACGAATTTGTATTCTGCGTCCCAAGTTATTTCTTTCCTCTGGGCTTCTTGTAACCGTACGGCCTACCAAACCGCGCTTCATGTGCAGCCTTCAGATTGTTAATGACCGCTGCGCGCTTCTTCGGAGATCGGGATTTCCCGAGTTTAGACATACGTGCGCGTAACTCTTGCCTTCTCTTTTCCGCGTCCTTCGCCAGAGCTTCCGCGATGACTCTCTGTTTTTCTTGTTCGTCCATCATGTCGCCACTTTGCCTGAACAAACGCAGTTTGTCAATACCGCTTGCAAGTTCCGCGAAGCAAAGCCTAAGATGGCCTTCGTGCAAGACATTCTCCCCACCGCACGCGAGATACGCGCTAAAGAGAAAGCGGAACAACGCGCTCGTGCCCAAGCTGAATACGAAGAACGCTATGAAGCGAGGCGGCTCCTCTTCGGCATCGGTGAAGGCAAGGCCAAGAACCTGACACCGAAACAACGCGCGTTCTGTATCGCGGTAATCCGCAAGTCTTATCACGGCTACCTCCACGATCTCGCTGTCGGCTTCTCGCGCTGGAACAAGAGCGAAACCGGGCATATGCAAGGAAAGAAGTGGCGGAAGAAATTGAATCCTAACCGAGGCAAGGACCACACGCTTACCTTTTTCGAATACCGTAAAATCTGGTGGAAGGGCAACAAGGCCGTGTACCGCCGGAGAGATTGCCCGAAGATGGTGAAGCAGAAGTTCGAGGAGATGCAACGTGGCGAACGTGCCCCAATGCCCCAATAGTGTGAAGGGGAATGGCTGCCCCAAGAGCAACCCTGTGATCGAAAAAGAAGGCGATGACTTCTGGAGTTTCCGCTGCCTCACCTGTAAAGTCGTCTATGTCGTTTCGAAGGAAGGAATCAGAGACAAGTCAAGATTCGAAAACGCTGTGAAACTCCGCAAGCAAGCCGAAGAAGAATATCAACGCCGCATGAAGAAAGTGAAGATATTTTGCTAACCTGTTTAGTCTCGGAATGTAGCAATCAAGTGCACGCTCGCGGGTACTGTACTAAGCACTACCAGCGAGTCATGCTACACGGGAATCCGTACACCGTTTTACCTTCTGGGGTCCCAACTTCAATCGAACCACGGTTCTGGCCGCGAGTAAATAAAGACGGTCCCATACCCTCCATACGTCCCGACCTAGGCCCTTGTTGGCTCTGGACAAGACGCCTCTTTGAAGGTGGGTATGGGCAGTTTTCAGTTAACGGGTTCCCTATCGGAGCGCATGTAATGGCATGGCGATTACTTCGCGGACCTGTTCCTTCAGGACTAACACTAGATCATCTTTGTAAAGTGCGACGCTGTGTAAACCCGCATCATATGGAAATAGTAACTAGAGGTGAAAATGCCCTAAGGGGTGATGGTCCTTGCGCGATTAATTCTCGTAAAACGCACTGTCACAATGGCCACATCTTATCCGGAGAAAATCTCTATCTGTATCCACGAACAGGGCGAAGAGAATGTAGAACTTGTGTTAGAAATCATCACGCTCGCTATGCAGAGGCTTCATGAGTCCACGCCCAAAAGTAAAAACTCCTCAGCCTTCCTCCGCCGAACAGTTCGCCCGAGCACGCGCGCTGAAAGGAAGCGCAGAACTTGCCGCAGCATTCGACATCCACGATGCTCCGCCAAGAGAACTAGTTCGCGTCGAGTCTCTTCCCGATCCTCCCGATGTCGTCGTGCCCGGAGCTCCCGCTCCTGAGCGCGAGTCTCCCATGAACATTGAGGAGACCTGCATCGCCATCTTCCGCGAGGAAGCCGATGAACTGGGAGAACGCCTAAAGAAATTCGGGATTGCCTTCCATCCCTCGCAGAGACAGTCGCTCGTCGATTACTGCATGGCGCTTATCACGCCGAGTGCGAACATTGGCGGAGGAGCAATTCGTGGGCGTCGCTAACGTAATGGTTCCGAAGTTCTCGCAGTGTCAGAAGTTCCACTGCAAGTACCACACGAAAGAGGACCGCTACTCCATCGCCTTCTTCCCGGACCATAAGCTTGTCGTGGTGAAGTGTATCGAGTGCCATCCGCCAATGGAGATTGTACGGTTCAAGGTAGCGCACGAAGATGCACCGAAAGGCGAGAATCACAGACTAGTCATGCCCAAGAGTTACAAAGTGAAACCATCTTAGGAGAGAACTATGCCAAGGGGAGTGTATCAGCGCACCGTCTATGCTGGAAAGCCTGTCAAGAGACACATCTCGAAAGTTAGGCAGGAAGCTGCTCTAGTGCGTTGGCAAAGCGTCAAGGAAGAACGCGAACAGTGGTTGAAACCATTCCGCGAATTGCCGATTGACCGTGCAATGCCTTACCTCGAAGACCTGAGAAAGATTTGCGAGGATGGGGGGCACATTATGAACGAACGTATCAACCATCCCAGTTCGCCCGTGAAGTGCGCCGGGCCTCGATGCGGTAAAAACCTCGAAGGCACCAACCCAAGCGGCAGACCGAAATGGATTAAGACCATGTACATCAAAGACCCAAAGAACCCGGAGATCGGAAGGTCCATCTATTTCTGTTCCGAGTTGTGCGCGAATGGTTGGGCTCGCGCTCGCCAAGGCGCGATGGGAACTGACGGACGCTAAATGGATTTGCAAAAAGCAGAACGGTTTCTCTCGCGGTTTTCTGTTAAGGACCGCGATTCACATAAAAGAGTTCCGTTTATTTTCAAGAAGAATCAGAAGATCATCCATGCCGCGGCCGCGAAACAACAAGAGGAAGGCAAGCCTGTAAGGATCATTGTCGATAAGGCCCGGCGTGTGGGAGTCTCCTCATGGTCTGAAGGTATCGGATTCTGTCATTGCTGCTGGCTTCCTGGCTCGCACTTTCTAATTGCCGCACATGAGTTCAAGTCCTCGAAAGCTCTTTTCCAGATTCCAAAAAACTTCGCAAAGCAGGCGAAGTTCCTAAACCTCCGTGACGTTGAGCGCGAGATTACTTTCCCGCATGAAGAGAGCGACGGACTCATGCAGATCGTGACCGCGGGTAAAGATACTTCCGGCCGCGGATTCACTCTCTCAGGGCTTCATCTTTCCGAGGCAGCGCACTATAAGGGCGGCGGAGAAATCTACACTTCCGTTCTGCCGGCGGTCTCCGAGCACAAAGACACCATCATCGTCATCGAATCCACTCCGAACGGGCAGGACGGCGACGGAGCCATCTTCTACGAAATGTGGATGGACGCCATCAACGGTAAGTCTGAGTACGTGGCGCAGTTCCTTTCCTGGCTCGATGACGAAGCCTGCGTTGCCGATGTCTCGATCGCGGAACGCGGTTCTCTGGACAAGGAAGAGAAGGGATTACTGAAGCGCGGCGCCACGATGGAGCAACTCGCATGGCGCAGATGGAAGATCAATTCTCCGGAGTGTGGCGGCAGCGTCGAACTGTTCCACCAAGAGTTTCCGACGACGTGGGAAGAATCCTTCATCGTCTCCGGCTCTCCCGCATTCGAAGAGATCGAGCGTGCCTGGGCCGCGAAGAACAACAAGCCTCCGAAGTGGCAGGGGTTCATCGACGTCACTCACGACGGCAGCATGAAACTCCGAGAGCACCACAACGGAGGACTCTGTATCTGGGAAGATCCGAAGCCCGGGCACTTCTACTATATCGGTGCGGACGCTGCGAGAGGCGACGACGAAAAGGACAGCCGGGACTTTGCCGCGAACGTGGGGTTCGATGGCAACACCGGACATCAAGCATTCCGCTTCATGGGCAAGGTCGTTCCTGAAGTTCATGCCTGCTATCTGAACTCATTGGGCCGTCACTACAACCGCGCGATGATAAACGGCGAACTGACCGGAGGCTACGGCTACCAGACACTTACGGGTGTCAGGGACATCCTCAAGTATCCGAATCTCTACCGCTGGAAGGGCAAGGACGACAAGGTAGGTTCATGGGCTACAGGAAAGAACGCGGTATGGTTCGAGACAACACAGCACACACGGGCAATGCTTTACGAATCAATGCGAGCGGCTTTGCGCGAAGGCGGAGGAACCAACGGAGAGTACGGAGTCGTGATCTTCGACAGCATTCTTGCAGCGCAGATTCGTATGTCTACCAGAAAAGAAACTGGACGCATCGACATCAAGCAGGGAAACGATGACGTTTTGTTTTCCGCTATGCTCGCCAACATCGCCATGCGCCAATATGCACCGCCCCGCACGATGAACCCCGCGGTGAGCCACGAAAAGGAAGAGGACGAAGAGGTACGGATGAAGATGGGCGCGAAGGGCGACGTGATTCTCGACGAAGCGAACCAGTCGCTTATCAACCATCACAAGAAAATTATGGATAGGGTGAAACGATTCCCCAACGAAGAGTTTGAAGAGGAAGTTGCCTGATGGAAGTGCATCACGCCTATTCGAATGCCGGGTATCTCTGTAGTTGGTGCGGTTGGATTATGGACGGCTCGAAAAGCGACCACTCCAAAGAACCTTTCGATTTTATTCTCATCTGCAACAATCCAACCTGCCCACACGCGGGAATAAGGTATTTGCTCAAAAGAGAGCAAGGAATCAAACTCGAAGCATTGGAGGCAACGTGCCCAGTTACAACCTCGATTTAAGAGATCCGCAAGCCGTTCTACGAATCCTCGTCTGCCTAGTGGAACAATCCAAGAGCAAAGAACTTCAGTTCTGGGCCGAGGATTACGATGGCCAGAATACCGGAAAGATTCTTCTTGTAGACTATCAGAAGCGTAAAGGCGTAATCTCTCTTCGAGTCACCTCTGACAACGGAGCGGCGATTCCAGTCGCTCCAGAAAGCCATGCGTGGACAAGGCCAGCCGAAGTCGCGCCACTCGAAAGACACCGCGTAGCAGCAGCGGAACAAGCGAAGAGGAGCCACGTCCCGACCGACGAGGACATGGCGGACGCGGAGGAGAGAGCAGCGAGAGCGCAGGAGTTATCGAAAGCAGTGGAAGAGGGCAAGACGCCCCTGAGAATCAGAACAATGCCGTAGTACTACCCCCGGCGGGAAAGTCAGCGCGGGATATTCTTTCGCAGATGGGCTTGGAGTTCAACCGCATGCTCGAAGAGAATGGTCCCACCGAAGCATGGAAGATGCGGCAGCGCCGACTCAACGAGCACATGGGCATCCTCTGCGAAGTGATGAGCGTGAAGGACATCATGGAAGAGACGCGGCGGATCGGTGAATACCTGAAATCCGGTAGCGGCGGAGGAGCAGGCGGAACAGAAAGCCCTCTCGATGCTGTGAGAGAGTTTCTTGACGACAAGACGGGGAAACCAAACTGACGGAGGAGGTCGCGTGAACTCAGCATGGTCATTTGTAAAAGTTGAGAGAATCAGAATCGATTCTCCGGTCGCCAATCCTTCTCCTGAAACTCTCCAATATGAAATACACAAACAGGAAGTGGCTAAGTCCATGCCTTTTCTACATTTCCACCAAGCCATCGGAGAACTAGAAGGCAAGTGGTACTACGCAAACGGAGCAAGTTCCAAAGAAGCATTGTGGAATCTAGCCGATGCTGCTGGTGTGTTCTTTTCTGGGCCTGACCCTGCTGATTATTTTTCAGATGAAAATATGATGAAGAGATTGCGGAAACCAAACTGATGAAACCTCCTGCTCCTCCCGCCCCGCCGAATCATTCCGTACCTGTCGGACACGCGCACAGTGGTCCACTGTGTTTTGACTGCAAGATGCCGATGCAACTTTTCAACGAACTGACGGACGGAGGGAAAGTCATCGCGCGCTCCTACATCTGCCATTGCGGAGGCAGGGTGAAATACCATAATGAGCACGCAGGACAATCCGGGAGACCCGCGTGAGTTACACAAATTTCCGCACCGTCAAACCGACTGGTTCACCGAAAACAGAGAACGATACTTCTGGCAAGGACATTCGAAGCAGACAAATAGATGACCTGGTCCGTCAGTCGGAAGAAAAGCGCCGCGATATTTACGGCCCGAATCACGACACGGATTGCGAACGCTTTTACAATCTGTTTGAATCTTCTCGGCGCGCTCCCACGATGCGGCCGTCCATCAAAGCTCCGCAGTTGCAGTTACTTCTTTTAGCCGAAGCCGCCGACGCTACCGATACCAACATGCGCGTGTTCATCCACAAGAAGGATGAGCGCGACAAGGAAAAGGAAAAAGCCTTTCAGGAAAACTGGAAAAAGGAATTCTATAATCTTCATCTCCTAATGTCTCAGGTGTACGCGCAATTCTCCGGCACTGCTTTCCTGCAAGTGGGCAACGATCCTTTCGCCAACCGCGGCAAAGGCAAAGTATGGCTGCGAGCTAGAAAGCAAGGGCACGTCTACGTGGATTATTGTTCTCCGTGGCCGGAAGACTGGTCCTGGGTCATCATCGAAGACCATGTGTACCTCGACAAGATCATGAAGGAAACGCCGGACCACGCCGACAATATCAACAAGGCAGCGGCGAAGACAGAGAGTATGGCCGGCGGTCCTGCAGGAACACTTGAAATGCCTCCCGGCCCGATGACCATTACAGCGAGAGGACTCCCAAGCGAAAAGGAAGCGGACACCGATGGCTTGATGAAGCGGCGAACATGCTACTGCCTCGACACCACGATGCGTGCAGTCACGGAGAAGGAAGCCGCTCTCTTCACCGAAAAGAACCTTCCGGTTCCCGAGGCTCTCCCGAAATATCCGCAAGGCCGCATGATCGTCGAGTGCGAAGGCACGATTCTATCGGACGGCGAATCGTGGATTCCCCTGCCCGATATGTGGCCGGTTGTTCCTGTGTGGGCGGTTCCTCCGTGGGATACCGTGTGGTGTCCGGCGCCGATGAAGTATACGAAGAGTTTGCAGGATGCCGCCGAACAGCAGATGACCAACACGTTCGAGAATGCCAAGCGCCTGAACTCCGGTATCGTTGTCATTCACGAAACCACCGGAGTGACGGCAAACAGTTTTGCAAACCTCGCCGGGGAGATTGTTGTCGTTGCGGCGAACTCGCCACCAGGCGCGGGCATTGACATCAAATTCCCTCCAGCGTTTCCCGCGCAGATGATTCAACTCCCGCAAACGTATCTCGGATTGCAGAAGGAATTGCGTGGAGCGACCCCAGCGCGTCAGGGAAACATGGCTCCGGGTAACGTGGGACCGGATTTGTTCGAAGCGGCGGTATCGCAGTCGCAGGCAGGAACGAGACTGACCGCAAGATTCTTTGCGTACTCCGTACAGAAAGCCGTTGAACTTCTTTTCTACACGATGAGCAAGTCGTTCACGGACGAACGGATATTCCGCGATGGAGACAAGGTAGCGAAGTGGCAGCCGGATAGCGCGTCGGAAAATTACGAAGTGAATGTGCCGGAAGGATCGGTGCGGCCGCTTTCTCAGTCTGCCCTACGAGCGATGGTGATTGAATTGAAGAAAAATCAGATGATCGACACCAAGCACGCATTAGCCTGGCTGGACGTTCCCGACTACGAGGAAATAAGCGAGGCTCTCGACGCGGAATTGAAATTAGCTGCTATCGCAAAGGGAGTGAAGAAGTGATGTCTCTTGAAATGAACTATCTTCCGCCCTGTCCAATCGGCAATCCAATGCCGTCGGTGACAGAATATGAGTTTGCGGGATGTAAATTTCTGGACCACTCAGAGGGGGCGAATTCTATCTTCGACCCGATGGTAATGCAGGGAACGCGCCATGCGTTTCTAACCTTCCATGCCGAGTTGATGAATCCAGAAAAAGAGGGAGAGGTACATGCATTCAAAGGATACAATCCGGACTTCCATCGGTTCGGTGATGGTCGTAAGTATGCGGCTGCGTGGTTAATTTCGCACTGGTATGAGCACGCTTTGAAACTGTGTCGCTGCCAACTCGGTTACGGCGAGAGTCATCATTTCACCCATGCTTTCATTTCTACTCTTCTATTTTTGGAGACCTACCTCGATGAATGAGGAGACTCATACCACGCTTCTTCCTCATGCCGCTACCCCGGTTCACTGGCGGTCTACCACGTTTGCCGCGAAACTATACGGGAGAACCGAAAGGCAAATCAGGAAGTGGTGCGCGTCAGGACGATTCGCTGAGTCGGGTATTCCTGTCTATCAAGACAGTCGGAAACGCTGGTGGATAGCGACTGATTGCGGCGATATCACCTAAAAACTTTTTGAATCGCGGAACCTCTCTCATTGACAGTAAAGAACTTACGCTCCCACACTCCCATTCGTGGAGAAATTCGGAATCATTGAATTGGACACGTTTAACCACGGGGAATATATCCTCGCGCAAATCGCCGTCGATGAAGTGCCTTCCGTTCCGTTTCACGTTCACAAATCCGTGAGAGAGAAATTCCCGAAGGAAGAAGATTTTCTCGCCTATCTCGGTCGCATGGCGAAAGCCTGTATCCAGCGATGCGGCGACGCGCGCAATCCATTTCCGCAAGAACTTGTTGAAGGAGCAAACTCGTGAGAAACCGTCGAATGGGAAAGACTGGCGTGAAGGGCCGCAAGGACCACGAGACTTCGACGCGGCGCGGGCGAAGGCGCGGCGGAAGGTACTGAGATGCCCAGAGGCTACCACGGGCATAGACCTCCAGCGCGTGTTCGCGGAAGGTCGAAAAGCAGGTCAAGGCTGAGAAGTGGAAGAGGAAGATTTTGAGTTTGTTTCGTAGCGGTTATTTGCGATCCGCCGGGCAACTGGCGTAACCGTTACGAGGAAAGGAGCGCATATGGCACGCAAAGGTCGGAAGCACCGCCGCGGCGGGCGCCGGAAGTAGTTAGGAACGGCGCAAGGAACCAAACGTTTCTGGCGGTACGGGGAAGGGCAAAAACCTTCCCCACTACCGAGAAAGAGGAGAACATGCCGGACAAAATGAAGAGTGGCGGATTCGACGAACTGATTACTCCCATCAACGAAGAGGGCAACCGCACATCGAACGACCCGGACACGGCCAACGTGCCGTCAGCGATTGATCCTCCGGACCCGATGGGACTCACGCACGGAATCTTCAAGGGCACGACCCGCAAGGGCGCACCGCCGAAGGGATAAGCAATTGAATGGCAGCCGGAATCAATCCGCAAGCAATTCTCCAGATGCTCAAGGCCCGCGCTGGCGGGGCAGGAGCGCCAGGGCAGGCTACAGGTGCACCCGGAGCGGAAGAGTCGGTAGGGCCAGCCTCGCGGGAATTGCAGAGCGCGGATCCCGAATACGCTCTGAAGATGGTGAACCAACTCAAGAAGCAAATCGCGGAGATGCTTCCCACCTTGGCCTTCCGCGCGCCAGCGGCTTCTCGAGCTCTCATGTCCACATTCAAGGGACTCGACGCGGCCATCAAGGAACTGCAGCAGGCCAACGCCACGCTCCAAGCCGTAGGCGGTCCAATCAAGATGTCAGGAGTACCCAGTTCGCAGCCGCCCGGGGGAAGCAGCGGAGCTCCAGAGTTAGGCAAGATGGCATCACCCGGAATGGGTTAATTGAGGAGAGAGACTGATGGGAAAAACTTTAGCCGAATTGATCGAAGATGCAGCCTCAGCAGATGACCTTCAGTTCAAGATGCCGGATGGCACCGAGTTTCGACTTGGCGACGTTCGCATGTTCAAAAAGGGCAAGCAGTCGGAAGAGGCGGCACTGAAAGCCAAGCGCGAAGAGGCCGAGCGCGTTGCAAAGGAAGCAGAAGGTATCCTCGCTTCGCTTCAGGCGGCAGCCAAGGAAATCGAGAAGAACACCAAGAAGGAAGAACCGAAGGGCACCGACTGGCGGAAGAACCCTCTCTACGAGGAATTAGTTCCCGTCATCGAAGCGGTTGAGAAGGCCGCGAATATCGCCAACGAGAATGCCGCGAACCTCAAGAAATCCTTGGATCAGTCTCAGGCCATCTACGCGCTCGAACGGATGCGGCGCCAGTGGGCAGAGGCCAAGGTTAAGCCCAAGGACAAGAAATTCGAGGAAGTGGTCACGGAAGTTTTGGCCGCGAAGGAACTTGATGCGATGGGGCTCCCAACGCTCGAGAACTACCTGTACCGCACAAGCGAGCCCGACCGCATGAAAGCGGCGGTGGATGAAGCCATCGCCACTGCCCGCAAGGAATGGGAAAAGACCGCAAGGGCAGCGGCGATCCCGAAGCCTGGCGCAACGCACATCCGCGCCGCTGCCAAAGACGCGCCCATCAAGGACTTGAAAGACCTCACCTCGGAACTTGTCGCTAACGATCCAGAAATCGTGGCTCTCAATGAAGGAGTAAACTGAAATGACACCTACTCCTCCGAAAGCTCCCCCGGCTCCTCCGCCGGCGAGTAAGATCGCCACTCCCGTTCCTGCCGTGGCAGTTCCAGAGGAACGTTTGGCGCAACCGCTTGAAGCACGCTTCCCCCGTCTCTACAACGACTTCGAAACCGTGAACACCAAGGGCAAGATCGAGGATGTCTTTGTCCCGAAGACTGTTCCTCCGACACTTGGCGACGTCATTCATGCGGTGTGCCAGTCGCACGGCACAACCGACCGCGGCCTCATCGGAGACTTGACCGGTTCCATAACTGAATTCCTGGGAGTCGAAACGGTGAAGCAGCGTGCCGTTCCTCCGCCGGTAGTACCGCCAGCAACTCCGGTGAAGGCTTGAGCGAATCGCTCCAAGAACGTTTCCCCGACCTGTACTTCGACACCAAGCAGGTCGAGGAGAGAACGCCGAAGAAGGTTCAGCCGTCGTTCGGGGAGATCGTGGCGAAGATTTTAGTGGGCCACGGTATCAACGACAACGGGATTGCCAGCGATATAGCGGAGGCGGCTAAGGATTATTTTGCGGTGCCGGCACCCAAGGTTTGATGAGGACAATGACCGTACTTACCAATAGCGAAGTTGCAGTTCATACAGAGCAAGCGGTACGGCCCTTTGGGAAATCCTTGCTTTTCCAAGCGGGCGTAGAATCCCGCTCCGGCGTTCTTGGCCCGGTCCTTGGTCCCACCGCCGTCAATGTGGTCAATGGTCAAGAATTCAAAGTGCGAATCCGAGCAGCACTCGCACTTTCCGCCATAGGCGGCAATCACTCGTTCCTTCAACTCTCGGTAATACCTGCGATAGTATTCCTTTCGGTTTTGGTTGGTCTTTTGTTTTGCCAAGAGTTCCTCCCTGTTTTCGGCGTAATATTCGCGGGCGTAAGTTCGCTGAGATTCTGGATCTTCGTGGTAGCGCTTTTTTCGAAAGTATTTCCTCTCCTCTTTGTGGGTCTCGTAGTACTCAGCGCTCTTCTTCTCGAAGTAATCGGGATGCGCTTCCTTGAACTTGTCTTGTGCGCGCTGATAGGCGGAAGAGTCTTTCCTTCTGCTTCGCAGCGTGGCTTCGATGGCTTTTTCTCTGTGCCTCTCGTAGTAGCGAGCCGCACGCTTTCTACGGCTTTCGATTGCTTGAGGAGAGTTTGGGTCTTTGTACGGCATTTGTTGAATGGTAGTTTACACCAGTTGTTGAAAGGATGTCAACATGGCAAGCGTAACGGGCACAGGTATAGCAACACCTCCAGCCCAGTTGGTGAACACCGTCAACTAGTCTTGGGCGGCCCTCAACAGCAATGTTGGGGTGAAAAATTCTCTCTGATCGACTTGGATGCTGAAACGCAAACAGGGCGGAAGGCAGAAGTTTGCCACCGTGAACGACTAAGCGAGAGAACATCCCTTGCGGATGGTGCGATAGTCTGGTCTTCCGGGAATAGTAACCGGAAGAGAGCGGCAGAAATGACCGTTCCCTGCTTCGTATAAGCAGAGTAACAATATCGTCAAGCGTTAGTCCAAAAGTATATCGCCCCTGTTCTTGGCGATCAAGTACTATTACCATGCCCCGCAATGTGGGCTCTTGTCCGTCGCGGCAAGAAGATGGCAGGCGGAGCACTCGTCTATCCGGAGTTCTTCCAGGAAGAGACGACTGGTGGCGCGTACTACGGCGCGCAATTGCTGAATACCGCGCTGCAAGACGTGGTGCAGCCCGCCGAGCAGCAGTGGAAGTTCTACTACGAAGCGGTAGTGCTTCCCTATACCGACATCATTCTTGGACGCGGCGGCTACGCGGGCGTGGACATCGTGCGCCAGAAGTTCCAGACGGCGGCCGGTTCGTTCATGCAGAAGTTGGCGCGTTCTCTGTGGGGCGTCGCTCCGCAGAATACGGCTCTGGACATCGACTCGATTGATTCCTGGATCGGGCTGACGACGAACGTGGTCGCTGGTATCGACCGCTCCGTAGCGGCGAATGCGTTCTGGAAGCCGCAGGCGAACGTAGCGGGCGGCGGCACCGCGCTCACGATCGCCAATGCCGATGCTCTGTACTGGTCCACGGTATTCGGGTATGACGAACCGGACCTGATGATTATGGACAACACGCGCTATGCCGGATTCAAGGGCGCGTTTCAGGCGACGACTCGTTTCACCGAAAACATCCAGGACAAAGAAGCCTTGCAACAGGGCTTCCGCTATCACTTCCTGTTCAACAACTGCGTGGTGCTTGCAGACCGCAACTGCCTGCCGAACGTGGCGTACGTGATAAACAGCAAGTACATGTTCCCGGTGTTTCATGAGGCGGATTACTTTGTGGTCGATCCTTGGATAAAACCCAGCAACCAAAGAGTACTGGTCTCCAACATCTACCTTACGTGGAACCTTGCAGATCTTTCGCCAAGAATGGGCGGAAAAGTAGTCAACCTGCTCTAAGGGAGAAACGCAATGAGTATCGTAAATTCAGTTGCAACATACACCGGGCAGGGCTGCGAACTGATTCAGGTTCCGAACGTTGTCATCTTGACGGCGGCCCCGCAGACCGTGCGCGTGCCTCTTGCTGGAAGCATTTCTCCGGCGGTGACGCGCGGCTACTGGCGAGCGAAGATTTACAACCAGACCGTTGCCATTTCGTTCGCTTCGATACAGCTAAACGCATCGGACGGAACGAACACGGTCACCGTTGATGAGTTTGCTCCCCCGGCGGCCATTGCCATTACCGCGACGGCATGGGTTGATTGCATGGGCGAGTTCCTCTTCGATACGTCGGTGGCTGGCGGCGGCGCGACCGGAACGCTTCTGAACTTTGGCGCCACGTTCTTCAACTATCTTGTCACCACAACTGGCGCGGGCGGCACGGCAAGCGGCGACTTCGAAATCGCGGCCGAACCGTAGAACGAGTTTTCATCCGGCAGTACCTCTCCTCGGGGGCTGGGGCGTAAAACCCTCAGCCCCTTAGTATTTTAGGAGCAAAAATTGCTAGTCGGTGATCTGATTCAGGACGTCCGCGAAAGTATTTCGGACCAGCCCCAGGTCTTGCCTACGCCTGTCGCTCAACTTGTGGCCGGGGTAGTGGCCGCTGTCGGCTCAACGCTTCCCGCTGGAAACTACTTCCTGAACTACACGTTTAGGACTCCGTGGGGAGAGACGCTGCCTGGTACTGAAAGTGCCGCCGTTGGCCCGGTGGGAGCGAATCAAGGCATTCAGGTGACGGTGCCCGCTGCCTTGCCTCCGAGTGCTTCCGTCATCCGCGTGTACTTCACACTTGCCGGGGGTGCAGCGGGGAGCGAACAGCAATTTGTCGAATCTTCCGTTCTGCCCTTTACCATCTCCGCTCCGGGTGCTGCAGGAGTTCCTCCCGGAAGGAATTCCGCCTACTTACCCGACATGGACGGAGACGCCATCAATGCCGCATCCTTGTTTCGCTGGATTAACCGCGGCCTCGAGCTCGCCTCGCAAGTATGCGGAGGACTCCTCGACTATTCCGGTATAGGCTCCATCTCCGGCCAGCCGCAGTACATCATTCCCGGTGAATGGAAACGCATCTCTTCCTGTTGGTACGACGGGTATCCGCTCGACATGGACGACGCGGGTAACTATTTCAGAAGGAACGCCATTACCGCTTCGGTCCTTTCTTCTGTAGCCCTTTCACTATTTACCGACCGCATGATGTTTGAAGTGTGGCCGCAGCCTGCAAGAACAGCGGCGCAGACGACACTTGCGGCTCCGCTGGCTCTTACCGATACACAGGCGGTCCTAACATCCACGGCGGGGTTTCTCTTGACCAACGGCTTCGCGCAGATCGGGAATGAAATCGTTTCCTATTCGAGCATCGTCGGAAACACGCTGAAGAACTTAGTGAGAGGACTCTCAGGCACCACGGTTGCGGTTGCTGCAGCAGGGGTAGCGGTCAACGAACTGAATCTGTTCTGGCAGGGCTGGCGGATGTACGCTCCGGTATTCAAGCCCGGGGATTCACTCGTTACGCTTCCGATTCCCGTTGGATGGGGTTCTCTGCTTTTCAAATACGGCCTCGGCAGAGCGAAACTCGCGGAGCAGAACGTAGGCGATTATTCGAAACTCGAAGATGACTTCATCAAGAAACTGAGCGATTGGTACAGGACCAACCGCATTGTCGTGGGGCCGAAACAAGTTACTGGTGGCTGGCAGTCTCCGAATGAGTTGGAGACTTGGGGCTCGGGCCAGGGGGGCGGGTTCGTCATCCCGGCCTTGCTATTTTTTCTTTTTGTGATGAGGCATTTAGTTTAATGAGCGCGACTTACAAACCGCTTCCAACCAAGCCGATGCTCAAGGGGATGAATGCGTGCACCGACTATGCGACACAGCCGCCAGGAACTTTTCCTCGAGGATCGAATTTGTTGCTCAACAAGCGCGGAGCTCTGGATGTCTGCGACGGCTCGCAACTCGTTCATGCGTTCAATGGACAGGTGCAAGCGGGACGCGGGAGAGATATGTGCAATTTCCTGTTCTCTCCAACAGGAGCCGCACGCTACTACTTGTCGTTGATGAAGGCGCTCGATATTCCGCTTGGCGCTCCGCTAAATCTGAGCATTGTGACGGCGGCTGGCGGGACGCTTCCTGCCGCGACGTACTTCTATAAAGTCACGGCGATTGACGGCGCGGGCGGAGAAACGACCGTCTCGAACGAAGTAAGCCAAGTCACACCTCTCAACAACAAAAACACGCTGAACTGGAACGTGGTTCCGAATGCTACCGGATACCGCGTCTACCGCGGCACGGTGACAAATACTGAAATCCTGATGATTGGCACGGATATACCAGTGGCTCAGGCTGTTCCTGGCTCGCTCACAGTTCAATTTGTAGATACAGGGACCGATACTGCCGGAGCGGTCTATAACGTCACTTCGGCAAGAATTACCGGAGTCCCTCAGTTCGGGGGCTTGTTCATCTACAACGCGACGTTTACCGTTCCTTCGACCGTTGGCTTGAGCCTTGGATTGATCTTTAACTATGTTGCGGGAACGAATGCGCTGTTCAATACAGCATGGACCATCGGCGGAATTATCTCGAGTACGCAGTTCAGCGCTAGCCATTCCGGAGCGCAAATTGTCGGACTTATCACCGGCTCGACAACGACAGGAGGCACCTTTAGCGCCGGAGTGAATCCTCCAGTAGCGGACACTACACAGCAAACGGCCCTGTTTCAGATGCCTGTTATTGCGGGGAATCCGGCACCGTTGCCAGTCTCTTACAACAATTCGAATATCGTTGCGCTGTTTCCCGCCGACCCGCTGATCTATGAAGGCGGTGGTGGTGGTGGATCCGGCGGCGGTGGTGGCACAGGCGGAGGAGGCTCGGGCGGTGGATCCGGCGGAGGTTCTTCTCCAACGCCGGCGGGCGGTATCCCCGGAAACGTTTCGACCATTCCGATGATGGTTGAGTTCACGAATCGCGTGGTTCTGGCTCTTGGCAACGGCTTCCCTCCGCAACTGTTTTCGGATTCGACCGGAACGCTTACGAATCCGGCGACGATTGCGGCCATCTCCGCTATCTCGGTGGATGCTTTCGGAGTTGTGACGGTGACGACTTCGGTTCCTCATGGATTAGTGGCAGCGCAGTCCGGAGCCAACGTGGTCATCGCGGGAGTGGCGAACGCTCTCTATAACGGAGTATTTACAACGATTGTCGTGGTGGACGCCACGCACTACAAGGTTTTCAATCGCGCGGCTATCGGGCAAGCGGCCTCCGCCGGCGGGACTTCCACGACGACGACGGTTCCGATCACCAACTCTTTCGTTCCCGCCTTCCCTGCATGGGCGGCGAGCATCGAGTACAACGTCAATGCCGTAACCGTTCCGACCGTCTCGAACGGGTTTTACTACGTGGCGATCCAGGGCGGAGTATCAGGGAGCATACAGCCGACCTTTCCGGCAGGAGTAGGCCAGCAGGTAGGCGATGGCTCGATCCTGTGGCGGAATGCCGGTCCCATCAATACGGCCGCTCCCGCGCCTCCCGGCGCCGCGCACGCCACCGTCTATGCGGGTTCTTTATGGCTGTTCAATACTTCAGCGACGAATACCGCGTCAGGACTCGACGGGCCATGCTCTCTCCGTATGAGCGATGTGAACAATCCCGGTTCATGGAATCCCATCAACCAAGCGTTTCTCGACAAGGATGACGGCACGGAAGGAATGGGGCTGGCTTCCTTCACCATCACCGCTCAAGGCATTCCTCCGGAAGGAAGCCTTGTGGCGTTCAAGAACTATTCGAGTTATCAGATTGTCGGAGTCTTCGGATCTCCGAACCTGACGATTCAGAGAATCAAGTCGGACATGGGCTGCCTCTCTCCGCGCAGCATTCAGTTCGTTCCCGGCTTTGGTATCGCGCGCTTCGCTCACTTGGGATTTGCCATGTTTGATGGAGTAGAAGACCGGATTATCAGCGAAGATATACGGCCATTCCTTTTTGGGACTGCGGACTTTTCAGAAAGCGACATCGTGGTTCTCGATTCGAACTTTCAGGCGGCCATGTGGGGATTCCAGACCGCTAATCCTCCGATGTTCTGCAATGCCATCCCTATCGGAAATTCGCAAGGCCAGTTGACACGAATCCTGTGCTACGACTTGGTGCTAAAGGCTTGGGCCGCTCCTGTCGATTTGCCATTTCCGATTTCGACCGGGGCGCAGTTCAGGACCGTTACGGCGAATCCCGTCACGATCTTGGGAGGGTTCTCGGATGGGCTTCTATCTCGCTGGCAGGCCGGGGACCAGGTGTGGGATTTCGGAGCAACAGGAGCGAGAAACCCTTCCGCTGTGAATTGGAGCGTCAAACTTCCGGAAGCGGTATCGCAGACCGCCGATCAGAAGATGAATTGCCGGAGAGTGGCGATTCGCGGGATTGCGACGAACTCCAGCGGAAAGATTACTGTCGTTCCGGTCGTAAATGGGACGAACAAGCCGAGTCAGTCTTACAACATTCCGTTGTCCGGCGACTTTGAGGTATTTTGTTCGTTCATGCGCGACGGCTTGCGCTTCTCTGCGATAATCAGCGGGAGCGGTCAGTTGGAACTGAACCGTTTCAGTTTCCATTGCACACCAAAGGAGGTCGGTGCCGCGGCCCTGATTTCATAATATGGAAGTCAGAAACTACAAAATCGGAGAAGATTTACCGGAGCAACTCAGGACCGGATTCGAAAGCGGGAAGTGTACAGACCCCGCTTGGATCTGGGTTGTCGAGAGAGATGGGCGTATCGTCGCTTCGCTCATTGCCTGTCCAGCGCACATCGTCGTGATTCTGCTACGGATTGTGGCGACACCTGACGCGCATCCGCTCGATGTAAGGGCCTTGCTCCTCAAAGCCACGCTGGACATCAAGGCCAGAGGCTACAACGGATATATGGTGTGGGCCGACCCGAATCGCCAGAACGAAAAGTCACTCATTGACATCGTGCTTGCTTCGGGCGGCGTGCAACTTCCTGGTACTCAAGTAGCCTGCGCGGGGCGACTATAATGCCGCAAGCCCTCGCTCTGCTTCCTTTGCTGATCGCCGGGGCTGGCGTGGGCACGTCCATCTATTCGATGGAGAATGCTCCGGGTACGCCAAAGCCTGTACCGCCCACACAAGCGCAGACGGATGCAACCGCGGCGAATACCAGAAAGACTCAGGAAGCGGCACTCTCGCAGCAGTTACCGGGCCTTCAGGCGCAAACCGGAGGCTCTCTGTCGCCGGAGGCTCTCTTGCAACTCTCGACGCTGCTTTCAGGGCAAGCAGGAACGCCCGGTATCGGATCATCCGTACAGGATTTGATTTCGAAGATGAATACTGGCGGGACTCCAAACAGTCCGGGGCTGACTCCCGGTGGAGCGTTTGCGTAGGAGACTCTATGCCTGGAATAGCCGGAAGTATCGGAGACATTTTCAAGACAGCCGCTCCCGCTATCGGTGGAATCACCGCCGGAGCTGGGCTCGTCGGAAACGTGCTCAACTCCATCCAGCGCGGCAAAGAAGTGGGTAATTTACAATCCGCCGAGAAGAAGTTTGCGAATCTCACTCCGGAACAACTCTCCGGTATGGTGACGAAGGCGGAACAGCCGCTTGGAACGGATTTACTGCAGAACGTTGGAAATCTCGTACAAGCGGACCTTGGAACGAGAGGGTTGTCTCAGGCTCCCGGCATCTTCGCGGCGGAGGAAAGTCAGGCGCTCGCTCCCTATAAACTACAGGAGCAGCAGCAGGCTTTGCAGTTGATTATGAAGCAACTCGGATTGCCGATCGAGTATGCCACGGCGATTCTGCAAGGGATGGGAGGACCAAGCAATATCTCTCCGCTCCTGCAACTCTTGATGCAAGGAACGAACACCCCGAATCAGGTTCCAAAAAGCGTGCCTGGCGGGGATGACACCGCGTCTCTCATTCAGCAGATCATTGCGTCCCAAGTGCCGATGACTCCCGGGATTGTTCCTGATACCAGTGCGGGAGCGGGTACAGGGGGAGGGCTTGACTGATGGGCCTCGCGGGACTCACTGGCGCGTTACAGGGCATAGGCGAAGCGGGCGGGCAGGTTGCGCAAGGGAAACTCGATGCTCAGGCCGCAAAGCTGAAGGCCCTTATGGACTCGTTCAAGATGCAGAGCGAGACCGTCAATATCGCTGACACCCAGGAACGTTTGCGGAGACTGAAGTTACAGCCCGATACCGAAGAGGATGCTCTCAGCCGCAGACTCGCCGGTTACGAAAAGGTTCTTGGCAAGCCGCTTACCCCACAGCAGAAAGAGGCTCTGATTCTAGGGACTCCTCCGCAAACAGGAGAAACAATCGAGGACGCTGAAAAACATCTTGGCCGGAAACTGACGGAAGAGGAAATGCAGCGTTGGTACAAGATTGCCCCTCCCAAGGGACCGGCTGGACGCGCTCCGAAGGTGGACAAGACCTACGATCCATCAGGGCACTTGCGGACGGCCTACCTTGACCCAGAGACGGCGGAAGTCGTGGCGTGGGGTCCGCTCGTACCTGAACGGGAAGCCTTTCATTACATTACAGATACAGAAGGCAATGTACATGCAGTACGAATGCCCACGGTCAGGGCTGTGACACCCGGGGAAATTCGCCAGAGCGAGAAAGCCGCGAAACAGTGGGAAGAGATTGCTCCGAAAGAGCATAAACCGCTTCCAAAAACGATGGTAAAGCCCACAGGAACGGCACAGGGAGGCACAGGAGCACCCAAGAGCGACGTTATCGGGCAAACGGCTCCGAAGTACACTCCTCCCCTACAGAACGCCCTAAAGAGCGCCCAGGCGGGCTATAAGAACTGGCTCGCTTCCATGAAGAACTCGGAGTTTCACACTCCCAAGACGGACCTCGCTATCGTCTTTTCGGCTGTGCGGTCGCAGGTCGAAGGCGCCGGCCGCATGACGAATACTGAGCTCGAGCGCGAATTGAAAGCGGGCAGTTTCGGGGACCGATTCCAGCGATGGTACAAAGGAGCCACGGAAGGCACTTTGCCGGACGATCAGAGACAGGACTTAATTAACGTGATTCGAGATTCCTGGCTGGCATCGGCGGAGACGGCGCGTGCCGCATGGCAGTCGGACATGCCCGACAAGGAAATGCCCATTTACATCAAGGCCGATAATCTCGATGATCTAGCCGTGAAGGTTAAGCACTGATGGCTCAGGAAGCTCAAGAGACGGTCAATGTCCGCACCCCGGGAGGGAAGGTCATTCCCATCCTGAAGTCGGATCTCGCTACGGCCATCAAAAGAGGGGCTGTTCCAGTGAATACTGCGGCGGAGGCGGCGAAGTCTGGGGACGTTCCACGTGGAACACAAGGCGCTGGCCCGACACTGTGGGAAGCCGCCAACAAGCCTATCGGCAAGGACGTCAACAAACCCCTTCAGGGCATCAATCATCAGATGGACGACTGGATCGCCAAGAACGCTCCGGAAGGCACCCCAGATGCCGTCCTGAAGGCCGTCGTACAGGGAGCGAACTTGCCTTTCGACATCATGGGAGCGGTCGAAGAGGCTGGCCGCAGAACTCTGTCTCCTATCGGGGTTGCTACTCTCGGGCTGGCCTCTAAACTCCAAGCCTTACGTGAGTCCGCAACCGCTCCGAAGTTGTTGAAAACAGCCGTGGGAGCCGCTGAGACAGGCGCAGGAGCAGCATTTGGAGCATCGGGCATCAAGGAAGCAGCCACGAAGAAGAAGGGCGAAGGCCGTCTTGATGAGTTTGAGCGCCGCTTGAGTGCATTGGGACAAGGAATTATGGGGCTTGCGCCAGTCGCTCATGCTGTCGGGCCATCCGTGAAAGAGGGAGCAAAAACTGGCTCTCAGGAATTACTCGGTATCGGTGAGAAGTCCGTAGATCGCGCGCGCACGGCTGCAGAAAGCGAAACAGCGGAGAAGTTGCAGAAGTTCGGGAAGTCCAAGGCGGAGCGCGAAGCCGAAGTAGCGGAACAGAAGGCCGAGAAGGAAAAACGGGACACACAAACCCTCAAAGAGCACAAGGAACTACAGGAACAAGAGAAAGCCCGGGCGCGCGGCGAATATGAAGCCGCCGAAGTGAAGCGCAAGGCTGAAACCGATGCAGCCAAGAAGAAATTCGCGGAAGATACGGCCGCGGCCGCTAAAGAGAGAGTCGCGCAGTCAAAAACGGAGACCGCGCGCCGCAGTTACGAAGATTTGAGAGACCGCCACGCGGAAAGCACCGCAGAGAATCTCGACAAAGCCGAAAAGACAGAGAAACTATCTCTCGATGCCCGCTACGAGGACTTTCGCAAGAAGATTCTCGGGGTATCGAAGGAATTTCCGAACGGAACGCTGGAAGCCGATCTTTCTTCGGTTGGCGAGGCTGTAGTGAACGCAAGGAAGAATATCCTGAAGGGTTCAGCGGAAAGCATCAAGCAGTTCAACGACATTCTTGGGAAATTGAAGGACTTTATCGAGACTCCCGAAGGCGATTTGAAGCCTCTACCTGGCCAAAAGATTACTGCCGATCAGTTGAACGGGTATGTGACGGAGTTGAACGAGAAGCTCTATGACTCTGGAGCGGCGGGCGATGTCAGGGATGCCCTGAAACACGTCCGGGATGCCGCAGTAGGCAGCGTAACGGACTCCATCGGCAAGGGTCATGGGAAAACAGCCGTGAAAGCCTATTCTGAACTGAAAGGCGACTATAACGATTACATGGACACTTGGCGGGACACCGCTTCAGGGTCTCCGCTTCCCGCTATCAGGAAACTGCTTCGACAGCCGATGGCGGCTAAGAGAGGGATTCCCGTCTACCGCGAGGTTGCCAAGATTCTCGAGGGCGCACGTGGAGAAAAGGCTATTCCGGTCATCGCGCGCAAGAGAGCGTTCGGAGCCGATCCTGCGCTAGCCGCAAAACTCCGCAAAACAGGCGAAAGAATTTCCGCACTTCCCAAGACGAAGGGTGTTCCTGAAGTGGCAAGGCCGGAATATCCAGCCCCGATCACCAAGGCCAAAATCAATCCGCCGAAACCGCCAGAGATCGAACCCTTCAAGGCTCGCGGGAAGGACCCGGAGCGGCCGGAGACGAAACCGTTTAGCGCGGAAGAGTTCAGGAAAGAAAAAATAGGGCAGAAGGCCGAGAGTTTGAGTAATCTGTCCATGTGGGACATCGCGGCAATGTCGGCGGCTATTGAGGAAGTGTTCAGAGGGAAGTTCGGTACAGCGGCGGCGGCAGGATCTATTCCGGTCATCAAGCGATTACTCGCAAGGGGACTGAGCAACGAAGGCGTGATTGACTGGCTATCGAAGGACAAGCCCGTCCCGGAGCGCCGTTCACCGTCTAGCAAGTCTGGTGGACCGGCAGGGGTAGAGAGACGGTCGGCGTCGGATAAGGCGATGCAACGGGAAGTTTTGCGAGAGTCCATCGCCAACGCCGAGAAGCAGAAAGCCGCAAAAGGTGACCCGGGCGGCATCATTGCTCGACAGATAGCAGATTTTCGGGAGATGTTAGCAGGCTTGTAGAATGGAGGAACCATGAACCCATCTGAGGACTACGGCGAAGCACTAGAAGAGGGCGCAAAAGAGGTTCAGGGCCGGATTCACAAAGGCCGTAAAGGTGGCAAGAAATCGAAGCGCCACTCGAAACGTAAAGGACGTCGTAAGGGCGGACGGTGAGCGATAGAACGTTTGAGCGGTTTATTCAGATCACGAAGGTCGTTCTGCTAGCTGGCATTCTTGCCGTGCTCGCAGAATGGAGATTCTTTCATCACTAAAGGAGAACATCATGCCGCACAATTTGAAGTCCAAAGAAGAAGCAACGGCGCGGGCCAGCAACTTTGAACGCAGGCTGGGAGAGACGATGGACACCGAGACTGACCCGGAAATGTATACAGGCAATACTGCTGGCGCTGAGGAATTGCCCTATAACGAAAAGTTTCCTCTGATCGACATTTTCAACGAGTCAAACATGAAACCCGGCGGAAAGCGCGTCCGCGACGGGCAACTGCAAGCAGGTCGTGACAACGAGTAGGTGACTCTATGCGTCGATGGCTTCTAGGGATACTGGCGTTCCTTGCGTTGGGACAGGTTGCTCGGGCTCAATTCACGACCGTTTCAGCAACCGTGAAAGATCCATCTTCGAACTTGTACGTCAGTTGCCGAGGGAACATAGACTTTGTTCCAAGCCCGACCGCCACTCAGGTTCCTCTACTCAGTGGTTCGACATTCCAGACCTCGGTTCCGATAGCCTCGTGTGATAGTTTTGCGAATTTCACTGCCGTTCTCGCGGACAATCTAGTTGTAAGTGATGGCCATACCGGAGCGACGGCAAGTGCTTGGAAGTTTTCCATCTGTTCCTCCGGCACTCCTCCGGTCTGTTTCAATGCAGTACTGACCATCACTGGGGCCACACAGAATATCACCGCAGCATTACAGGCGGTATCGGCTCCTCTTCCTGGAAGCGTGGTCACATCGTCAACGAATCTTCAAGGACCTGGTTTCATAGCTGGAACATTCAGCGGGACGCATACCGAGACTGGCGTTGTCACGTTTTCGAATGCCTCAAGCACCTTCGCGGGGAATGCAGCGACGGCTACAAGCGCGACAACGTCAACGGCAGCGACGAATGCCACGAACCTTGTGGGACCTGGAACAGCCACGGGGAATTACACCCACAGCGGGACAGAGACGTTCGCACAATTGAATGGCTGTCAGGGCGTGAATGCCTTGCAGACCTTGCCGCAAGCCATCGCTGCGGTATCAAATCCTGGTTGCATCCTCGTTTCTATCAACTATGCGCTTGCCGCGAGCGCGGTTGTTCCCTCTGGCGTCACCCTGGGATTTCAGGGCAATGGCGGAATCACAACTACAGGATTCACGCTGACCGTTAATGGACCAATTATCGCTCCGCCAGTACAGATATTCTTTGGGACTGGTACGCTTGCACTGGGAGGCTTGGCGAATCCGCTCCATGCTGTCTGGTTCCCAGGGGCGGATATACTCGCTCAGATTGGGAATGCTTATGCCGCTTCCTCTACGACTTTTGCGACGATCTTGGTAGACCCGCAAAGCACAGGAGCTTGCTGGGTCGCAACTTCCACAGCCAACCTCAACGTCGCTGGTAAAGCTGCCATCGTTCAAGGCACGGTTCCGCCTATGGTCAGCAGCGCAAACGTCGTAACCGGCTCCTGCATCGACTACACGCCGACAACGGCAACCAGCGCGTTCGAACTCGATTGGACGCCAACAACAGGCGGCGAGTTCCCGACTGGGGCTGGCATTCGAGACTTGGCGCTAATCAATGGAACCACGTTCACGAATGGCGGCTCTGGCAGTTTAGCGACGGGATTCTACATTGGACGCAACAATGCTGGCACGCGCAAGGGTCTTTATTCCAACGTCACGGTCATGGGCTTCGGGAACAACTTTGTAAAAGCAGACAACAGCGGTCTTGGATGGGGTATCCTGTGGTTCCATGACAGTATTTCCCACGGAAATGTCGGGATTAACTACAGCCTGATAACCAGCGCAGGCAGTGAAAACGATACAATCCAAGATTCCAATCTTATTGTCAACGGGACTGGCGTCAAGTTCAACGATAACGGCTTGGGCGGATCACTTACCATCATTGGTGGGTCAGTTGACGCGAACACGGTCTGCGGCATCAACCTTGGTTCCGGCACTAGCCTGGCAATCCTGAATTCTACAGGTGTCCACTATGAAAACAACGGGACAGCAAACGTTCAGTATGTTTGCAGCGGAAGCCTTTCCTCGCAGGTATTTCTAACTGGCGGGGATATTTTGGACGATACGTCGGGCGGCTCGACGGCACAATCTTTCTTCAGCTTCGGCCACGGCTCGATGATGGGATTTACATTTGCTGCCGGAAGTGGCGGGCGCACATACTCCAGCTTGCCGTTCAATATTGGTTCTTATGGGCGCGTAGACATCATCAACACAGCTACCACGGCTTTCCCAACTCTTGCATCGCTCGTCAACACCTTTACCACCCGCGTCACGGAAACGAAGTCGGGAACGACGGGAAGAGACAGCCTCGCTCAACTTTACATCAACAACGCGAACGGCACGCAAACTCTTCTAATTTCCAATGCCGCCCCGACGATTGCGGCAGGTGGATGCGGAGGGTCGGCTGCGAGCATCTCGAACAATAATGGCACCGGCGCTTTTTGGATAAACACAGGCACGGCTCCGACAGCGGCTGGCTGCACCGTCACACTTCCAACGGCCTCGGCCGGCTGGAATTGTTTCGTCACAGACATCACGACCAATTCAACCAGCGTGTTCCTGCAAAAGCAAACTGGCGGCTCTACAACGACGGCAATCCTTCAGAATTTCAGCGACGTTGCTGTAGCGACCGCACCAACAGCAAATGACATTTACAGGGTGAGCTGCCATGCCGATTAATTGCATGAAACATAAACTACTGATTCTCTTTCTTTTGCTCTTGTCGGCCAGCCGACTATCCGCTCAGACCCAGGTCGGCGGCGGCGGCTCCGGCTCGGGGTTCCCGGTAACGACACCGGTTACGGTGAATGTCGTGGCGATTGTCACTTTGACTCCCGTTGCCAAGACTTACAACGTAAGGGTGGTGCCATGAGACGAATATTCTTCTTGATCGCGCTTCTACTCCTCGCAACAGCGGGCGCCAGCGGGCAGAACAGCTATACAACTGTTACTGCGGTCGTAGTCGATAACAGCGCCGCAGCCACACCATATGCGCTTGGCACATTCAACGTCACGCTGTTGAATACGACAGGACAGCAGGCGACCTTTGGTGGGAGTGCCTCGTTCCAGCAGGTCTACAGCGGCCAATCTCTATCTGCGACCGGGGCTATGTCTATCGTTCTTCCCTCAACAGCGGTAATGAGTCCTCCGGGATTAGAGTGGAAGTTTTCCATCTGCGCTAACCCTCAGCAGATCGCAAGCATCTTTCCACTTCCCCCGCTGCCCTGCTTTTCTTTCACGTCTACAGGAACACTTATCAGTGGGGCTTCTGTAGATATCTCCGCTCAACTTAAGGCAGTAGCGGCGACGATCCCTCTTGCAGGCGGCTCCGGCGGGGGCATCACGAATCCGATCACAACTGGCGTGACAGTGGGGACGGGAGGGTCGGTATCGGCTACGGGGACGGGGACGATTACGGCTACAACAGTAGCAGGCTACCAAGGCAAACTTTTCAATGCTACGGACCCGGCGTATGGGCTTAGCACCTCTAACACAGCGGCTCAAAACAATACAGCCTTAACTGCTCTGTCTACCGCAGTGAATGCCTACACGCCAGCTAATCCACAGGACCGCCCAGTTGTGTACATCCCAGGAGGCAATGCTGGGGCCGCAGCGACCTATGCCTATTCAGGTGGCCTTGTTTTTACGCAGGCCATGACGCTTGAATGCGGCCCCGGCGCGATGCTGAACTATACGGGAAGTGCCCACGCCGCTGATTTTGGCCCTACAGGTCTGACCTTCAGTGGAGGTACAACGAATGCGACCACTGCCCAACTCACATCTCAGTACATCGTGAATGGTTGTGGCTGGACTGGCGGAGCGTCCTTCACTCAGGGATTATTTTTCAATCCGATGGTTTTTTCTCCTCAAGTCTCCTACAACATGTTTTATAATTTCGGTCCTAATGCTTCGGCAACCGCCTACGCCATATACATAAGCATAAACATCTCAGACGTTGCCATCGGGCCGCGCAATCAATTTATCAATCTGGACGGTGTGGCCAGAAATGGTGTTCGTGTAGATGACACCAGCGGTTTTAGCGACCAAGCGCATATCTTTCAGAATTCTAGTTACAACGGGCTATCAGTATCAGGAGTTTCAGTTAGTAATAACGTACCTACAGGTGTACTATTTTGGGTTTCTGGCAACGGTTCCTTAGTCGATGGAAACGACCTAGGATTCTGTGCACCTTGCGTCCGCGTAGGTCCTGGCGTTGGGTCAGGCGTAGTCAATGGTACGCGAGTGGTCCATAATTACATGGAGGGACCACAAGGTACAGCAACCATCCCATTGATTCAATACGGCGACCCTGGTTCTGCGGTATTTGTTGATTCGCCGTTCTTTCTCGGCAATTTCATGTTCACGAATGGCTCAGCACCATGTTTTGGGCCTTCAAGTGCGACGACGGGCATCTCAAATGCCATGATTGCTAACACTCGGATCTCCGGATGCGCCCTTCCACTCGTTGTTGAAAACAATGTGGCAGGACAAATAGGAAATAGCTTTTGGGATGTGATTGGCTGCTCCACTGGTCAGTGCAACCCAAACCAAATCGTAACTGTATCCGGCAACGTGACGCCTTGGGGCCAGCCTAACTATTCATTATATTTGCCAGACGGCACGACGGCACAAGCTGCTATGGGATTCGCTTCCACCACAGGCGGAGGAACTCCAGGAGATTTTGGACTAAGGAAGCGGGTAGATACTGCTTCCCCATCACTTGAACTGATTGGTACACCAACTGGGGGTAGCACGGTAGGATTCAGGGTTTCATCACAAACAGCAGGCAGCAATTACGTGGAGTTTGGACTGAATGTCCAGCCAGACGCCGGGACATTTCCTGATTCTGGGTTTACGGTTCGACACTATTTGGCCTCTGTTCTTGCTGAAGATGCGCTCCTCAGCAACGAGAACAATCGCGCCATCACGTTCTACACGACTACTGGGGGGTCCCGAACCAAGAAATTGAGCATTCTAAATGCAGGCCAATTATCTCACATCGAAAGCGCGGCACCATCCGGGACTGCCGGGAGCACAATACTTTATCCGAATTCAACAGATCACACTTATCACTATAATGCCAACAATAACGGCGACAGTGCTTTTACGGGCGCATGGAACTGTACGAATGTAACGCCTGTGACGGTGAGCGCAAACGTCTCGACTGACCAAAACTTGATGACTTGCACGGTTCCGGCAGGGACTTTGAATCGTGTCAACCGTACGCTGAAGATTTGGCTGTCAGGCGTGTTTTCAACTCCTGCTGCGTCTACTGCCGTCATCAACGTCAAAATCAAGTTAGGAGCACTCACGCTTGCCACTTACACAAGCACCGCGCTTGGCGGGGTTGCGGCTACGAATGATCAATTCAACGTCACAGCATACAACACCGTCCAGACGGCAGGAGCAACTGCGGCTTTCGAAGCGCACGGAGTGATGGTGATTGACTTGGGTGTTGGGAACACGGTCGCCGATAGTTCGTTCGCGGACGTGAACACAGCTACGGTGAGCAGTGTGGATACGACGGCTTCTCAGACACTTCAAATCACCATTGGATTCTCGACGGCCAGCGCGAGCAACACTGCGACACAGCGGCAACTTATCGTGGAAACGGTGAACTAATGATTTTCTTCCGCAGCAGAGGCCCTTATCGCAAAAGTACACGCGGGGAATTGTGCTTCGCGGTTTTGTACGTGGGTAGTGTATTTATTCTCGTTTGGTGGCTGCAACATTGGGTGCGCGGAATTTGTATAGGAACAACCTAATGAATGTGGAGGGGATTTCATGGACGCCTTATATTTTCTGGCAGGGATTGGTTTTGGAGTGTTGATTGGTTGGCTCATGTTCAAATATGGGCCGCAGCAACTAGGGGGTAGGTGGTGAAACGCTATCTACTTCTCTTCGCTCTTTTCCTCTGCGCTCTTACTAGAACCCCTTCGGCGCAGTCACAGGCACTATCTCTTCCCCGCCAAAAGCCAGTGACCTGCTCGGCCAACGGATCCCCGCAGACAAGCTGTTACTTTTTGATGCCTCCAAATTCAACGGCCTTCCTGTTTGCGAGGTTTAGCGCTAGCGGCCAAGTAACTGGCAGTCGTGGCGAAACGTGGACCCGTGACCAATGCGTGACTTTTACGGGGGATTGCGAATTCCATGCTAACTTCGGCAACTTTTGTTCGCCATCATGCCTAGCTGGAGATACGCTGGCCTTTTCGGGCGACCAATTTACAGACGTAATTATCCTCGTCTACGATGGGACCTGGAACTTTGATGCTGGCAATTTCGGCACCTACGCGAATCAGAACTCAGTCTTTCCAGACTGCACAAACGGCGGCGACTGCCCTTATGCTTGGACGCTACCCATCGAAACTGAGGCAGGAGCGCTAATCCATTCTTGGGGTGAAAGTTGCCCGCCCAACAGCGGGGGCGTTATACGGCCCGGTCCGGGCTTTACGCTGGAGGCTCGTTCAACCTGCCTTTTTGTCGAGGACATGATTGCACCGACAACTGGCGTGTACATAGGCTCCTGGATGGGTCGCAACGCAGACGGCACAGAAAGCGGAGGAGGCCACTGGCTTGCTGGTGTGGCGGCTTATAAGAGACAAGTGAATCAGCAATGAAGGAGGACTCCATGAAGAAAATGTTTTTGCTCGGCTTGCTGCTTCTGCCAGCCAGCAACTTAGCCCAGACTTCTCTTCTTCAAGCATCCTCTGCCATCTCTCAGACAGCGGTCGTCTCTGTGACCCTGAACAATCAAATCGCCGGAGATGACAACCTCGTGGCAGTGAGCTTTTGTGAAAGTGCCTGTTCTCTAGACCCTGGGAACGACAAAGTAAGAGTTTCTGATACTCTGGGGAACTACTGCGAATTCCAAGGCTCCGTCACGAATGCCAATCAGCAATTATCTCTCTGGCGCTGCTCCCATATAAAAGCCGCGGCATCGAACACCGTGCGAGCCTATATATTCTTAGGGCCGAACGAGCCTGCCGGCGCGACGATCAATTCTTCCATGTCCGCGTCGGAATGGTCCCCTCTCGGCGCGCGGATTCTAGCGCCACAGCCAGGAGATTTCACCTTTTCCGTAGCGATCGGAGCCAATGGAGGCCCAAGCACGAACGCTTTGGTGGTAAACCCTTGGAACGGCTTTATCGTCTCGCAGGCTGGCCCAGGGCCTCTTGTATGGGTATGCCCGGCACCTCTGGCGAGTATGACGGTGGGATTCAGACCATGAAACGCGTTTCAGTCGAATGCCGCAACGGGCAGTACGCTATCGTGGTGCGTATCCCGATTGACGTGCAGTTCGAAAAGGGCTGTATCACCATAAAGGAAAGCGACCTGCCGTTCGCCTTGACGAGCCGGGAGAAGCAGGTTCTCACAGGAATCTGCAATTCGAAATGCAACAAGGAAATCGCTAAGGACTTGAACGTGTCAGACAGAACGGTAAAATTCCATGTGTCGAGCCTCTTGACAAAGGCCCAAGTGAGCAGCAGGTACGAACTGGCGGAGCGGTATCGGTATAATTCGAAGTCAGGGGATGTGGGGATTCAATGATCGCACTTATAGACCCAACGGTGCTGCATGACATCGTGGCTCTGACGAATACGATTCTTCTGTGGCTGACGCCTCTTTTGCTGGCTTGGGTAGTCCGCATTCAAATCAAGAATGGAAAACTGACCCGGGAGGAAGCGGATGCAGCGAAGATCGCCGCGATTGAAGTAGCTAAAAAGGTGCAAGAAGTAGTGACAGTTGCGGCTGACAGCGCCAAAGAAAATAAGGAGCAGGGAGAAAAGATTCTCTCCCAAGGACACGACATCCATACGCTCGTAAACAGCCAGACTGGTATCATGCTGACAACTATTTATGAGCAGTCCATCAGGCTCTACAAACTCACGGGTGATCCTGTTGATGGACAAAAGGTGGACGCAGCTAAAAAGAAACTTTCTGAACATGAGGAAAAACAGCACGTTGTAGATGTCAGAGAATCGGAAAAGAAATAGGGAGCCCGTGCTTGCAACTGGAAATCATTGTTCTCTCACTAGTCGTGGTCGGCTTGCTGCTCTATCAGGTCATCTATTCCTCGAAACTCAAGGACATCGAGAAGCGGCGCATCAGCGTCATCGTGATTATTGTGGTGACGCTCTGGCTCGTCAGTCAGATTTTCATGTACTTCGCGAAGGGGACTTCGTGAATGCGATGCGAGCGCAACAACTGCGCGTGCGGGAATGCCGAAATTGCCCCGGAGAAGATGTACTACGTCACGCTTGGAGCGCGACAGGTTCCGGTTCCCTATTGCAAGAAAGCCATTGAGGAGATGGAGAAGGAAAACGCGGCTTATCCGAAACAGAATCAGTGGTACAAGAAGAAGGGGTGAGAATGGATTCAATCAGTGAGGAAAGACTGGCCCTCGTTCATCCGGAACTCTCGCGTCGTATCCACCAGCTCGCGGATATGGTTTCCTTTCCGTTCCTCGTAACGCAAGGGCTTCGCACCTTCGCACAACAGGATGCGCTCTACGCGGAAGGGCGCACAGCCCCCGGGAGGATCGTCACCGAGGCTCGTGGCGGCTACTCCATGCACAATTTCGGTCTAGCCGTGGATGTCGCTCCCACAGACGGGCTCGGAGGCATCGACTGGAACGGGAAAGACGCCAAGTGGGAGGAGATTCTTGCCAAAGCCTCTTCCTGTGGGCTAGCGGAAGGCGCTGCGTGGCGAACGTTCCCGGATGAGCCTCACCTATACCCCCAAGAGGTTCCAGCCTCTCCTACGGACGCTATGCGCGCTCTTTTCGTAGAAAGTGGTTTACAGGCAGTCTGGGATTCCTTTACATTGGTGCCACTATGAGCCTCTCAAGTATCTGGGCCTACATCGCAGCGCATCCCAAAACATCTACAGCAGTCGCCTTCTACATCTGGAGCGCAGCGATTGGCTCTCTGCCGGCGCCGGACATCCACTCAGGGAAGTTCTATCAATTCATATTCTCTTTTTTGAACACGCTTGGAGCCAATCTTTCTCGAGCGTTCAGCCCAAGACTCCCAATCGCTATGGCACAAGCGCAAGGCGTCAGTGTCGCCCAGGACCGGGATGCGCGCGGCTTGCCTGCGGTGACGAAGCCTCCCGCTCCTGTTGCTCCACCAAATGTGCGGTAAGCGACAGACGTGGCGAGGCGAGAAAGGTAGGATGAATCTATGCTGGTTACATTGCTGGTCGGTGTGATCGTGGCAGGTTTGATTTACTACCTGCTGACCATGTTGCCCATCCCGCAGCCGTTCAAGAACGTGGTGATGATTATTTTCATCATCATCTGCATCATCTGGCTGCTTTCCTTCACCGGGCTTCTTGGAGGGCCGTATTGGGGTGGGGGACATCGGCTGCCATGAACAGAGAAGATAAGGCGCTCGAGCGCATCGCGGGAGCGATCGAGGATTTCGTAAAGTTCATCAAGGGGTTTCTTGCTGTACAGGCTTCTGGGTTCAAAATCTATCAAATTATCGGAGGCATCATGCAGGCTGATATCAGAGGAATCGTAAAAGGGGCGGTTGGCACCTTCACGGGCGTACCGACTCCGGCAGGCGGTCTCACCACGGGCGTTCCGACATGGAGTTCGGACGACCCGAATACCACTCTCACGCCTTCTGCGGACGGGAGTTCGGTGTCGGTGGCGACGTCGGCTACGGATACAGCGGCTTCGTTCAATCTCACGCAAAGCGGCGCGGACGGCGCGGGCAAGCCGATCAGTTCGACCGTGAACGTGCCTCTGACGGGCGCGGGTCCGGTGCAAGCGGTTGGCTTCGATATCAAGCAGATTTAGTGCTCTCTCCGAAGTGCCCCGAAGGGGACTATCGCCACTACCACGGCGGTAGTCCCTCTCTCCTATGTTCAAACTTACCAAAACGGTATTCGTGTGGGTGCTGGCCTCGGCTATCGTAGGCGGGCTGCTAGGTGCAGGACTCGGATTGCTTGCAAAATGGGAGTTAGGAACGTGGAGTTAGAAGGCTAGGACTTCCTGACTCAGCCGCTTTGCTGCTATCTCGCAGTACTTCTCTTCGATTTCTATGCCGACTCCTCGAGAGTGGTTTTTCTTCGCCACAAGTAGGGTTGTTCCAGTTCCCGCGAAAGGGTCAAGCACGCAGTCCCCGGGCCCGGCGCCCGCCAGAATGCACGGCAGAATCAATTCCTCTGGATAGGTTGCTGTGTGGTCGCCTTCACCTTGCGCTGGAACGACGGTCCAAACTGTTCGCTTGTTGCGCTCTGTCACCGGCAAGCAGACCGCAGTCTCAAAACTCGGATTACTTTTCTCTATGCCAGGTGTCCCGGCTGCTGCCTTGCGCCCAACCGCTTTCATCGGGCCATTCGTTTTCGCTCCGCCGTTCGCGCGATGTGAGCCAATTTGTGCCGCGAGATTATGACTGAGACGCATGTGCGTGTTTTTGCTGACTGGCTCGAGCGTGGCTTCCTGGTTGTAGTAATACTTCTCGGACCGGGAAAGCAAAAAGATGTATTCATGCGCTCCGGTAGGGCGGTCAGTAACCGACTCAGGCATCGTATTCGGCTTACTCCAAATGATGTCGCGCCGCAGATACCAGCCATCCTCCTGAAGCCGAAAGGCGAGACGCCAGGGTAGACCGATGAGGTCTTTCTTTTTCAGATTCCAGCACGCGGGAGGCTTTCGATCTCGAGGACCGCCGCATACCGCAGAGTGGTTGTAATCTTGCGAGATTCCGCCGCCGCCCCATCCGTGACCGCCCGCAGCGTAAGTATCGCCACAGTTCACCCACAGCGTTCCGTCCTCCGCAAGAATCCTTTGCACGTCCAAAAATATCGCACCGAGTTTTTCCAGCCATTCCGCCGGCGTCTCTTCCTGACCGATGCCTTCGGCCTCTCCGTAATCGCGGAGTCCCCAATAAGGCGGGGAAGTCACGCAACAGCGAATAGAATCACTCTCCAGCGTCGGCAGCACTTCTCTGCAATCTCCGTGGTAGATGGTGATGCCCGCGTGGGAATAGTACGGCTTCACTTACGCTTGCCCATTAATCCGAGGTCGGCAAGTAACTCTTGGACGCCAAACCCGACCGGAGTGACGCCTTTGTTGTTGAAAATGTCAGGAGAGAGCACGGCATAGACTTCCGTGAAGTATTTCATGAAGAACGCCCAAGTCATCTTCTGGACATGCCCCCAGGTGATGCAGTAGAGGTATTGAGAGTCGTATCCAACGATATAAACGCAGTGGCCGCCTTGGATGCCTCCGTCGTTCGCAACAACGTCCCACGGCTGTCCTGCGTTGAATTGGTCCATCGCCACGGCTGGGAAGTCGAATCCAGCATCCACCCCGATGAAGAGATAGATGGCCTGGCACACCTGCTCCTGATTCGAGAGATTGACGGCCGCGTAGCCTAGGATCTTGCGGCCAAGCATTCCTACGTTCCGGCGATAATTGAGCGCATCCAGCATCACAGTGCCTTGGTCTGTGGACGGATCGGCGGGGTTATAGCCGGTGATTGCGGAATAGTCCGCGATAATCTGCCCGTCCGAGGCGATGAACTCGTCGCCATCGTAGGCCGTCCACAACATCACTTCATGCCCTGCTGCAGCGATCACGCAATCGCCTACGGTATCGTTCTTCATCATCGGCCAGAAAGCAATCTTGCCCTCCCAGTGCTTTACTGCCGGTGGAATGGGCGGAGCTCCTGCAGGAACGTAGTCCGCGAGGAGAATGGTGCGTGGGTCGTGGCGCCGGGGCTTCTTCCCAAGCATTCCTGCTTTGCGCGGCGGTCTCTGCCCGAACATTAGGTCAGTCATCCATCCCTCCAAAAATCTCCCAAGTCTTGTTCAATCCCGCATTCAGCGGCCAGCCACGATAACCCAATTTCTTTGCCTCCGCCCAAGCATCGGCCCTTGTCCAGTTGTAGACCTTGACCCGGTAACACGCAATGATAAGCCCGGTACGGTCCTGTCCATGCTCGCAGTGAACCAGGCAGGGCTTCGGCGCTGCAGCAATCTCTCTCAGGATGGTGTCTATCAGCCCTTTGGGACGGAGACCTGTGAAATAAATCTCCTTGAATGAGATGGGAATGGAAATGACCGGAACAGGAGTGAGTTCCGCCATCTCCTTCTGGTCCTCGGCTAACCCCTCGAGCGAAACGACCGATTTGAAGAAGGCTTTGATGCCAGCGAAGTCAGGGGCTCCCGGTCGAGAGCCCCTCCAGACGGTGAGATCAACGGGCAGAAGCACTACAACTTTTCCCAGAAGGACAGTTTCAATCGTGCGGACGGAGGAATGACTACCCCTGCGCTCGGTCCACCATCGAGAACGCTGTTGAAATCACGCTTGAAAGCGCGCCGGGTACGATCCTTCGGAATAACTACGGCAGTGGTGCTTCCTACGAGGAAGGTATGTCCGAGTACGACAGTGCGCTTGAGGCTCGAAGCCGCCGGCAACTGATTCATGAATGCCGCAATCGTCGAGAGCACGACCTGGGCGATGCCTACGATGATAGCGAGCAAGCCTCCGGAGACGTTGAGTGAGGCGAGAAAATTCTTAAAATTGTCCACCACGTCCTTGAACGCCGTTTCGATCTTGGCGAGAGCGCCGACCGGAGCGGGAACTGTGCTCTGATACTCCTTGATTGCTCCAGTGAGAGCGGTGAGTCCTGCTTCGATGAGACTGACGTACACTTGAAGACCGGGAATGAGGATGACTCCGTTTGCCGCAAGTACAGCGAGAATAGAATTCACTGCGGCCTCTCCAACGGGAATCCAGTTCAAAATATCGTTGAACACGCTGCCGCATCCTGCTTCCATCTCTGCTACGCCCAAGAGTGCCGCACCTTGGGCCAGCCGAAGCCCTACGACGGTTAAAGCGGCTCTCTGTATGAATGGCCTTCTGTCTAGTTGGATTTGCATTATTCGCTCCTTTCGGTAAGCCTACTCTCAAAACAACTTCGGTTCACGCTTTTCTTTCTCAGCCTGCTCTTTGCGTTTCAACTGTGCCTTGGTGAATTCTTGGGCGTGGTGCTCGAGGCAGTGGGCCAGTCTGCCATCGAACACCCGATGCTGTGTTGTCCGGCCACAGGTCTTACACCAGTAGGGTGCCTCAGTCGTGTCTTTAGGGTAGTGATGCGGCACGGCTCAGTCCGATGCTTCTTCCTCTTCTCCGAACGCCATTTGCGATTCCTTCATGGAGATCCAGAGCGTTTCATCGAAATTGTTGTGGCAGAAGCGGTCCACGTCGTCAGTGTAGGCGGTTAAGAACCTCATCTGCAGGCGGATGACCTTCCTCTCTTTTCCTTTACCCTTCTGGGTGACCCGGGAGATTACTGCGCGCGGCATCGCTGCGACTACTTCGAGGTCCACAGCAGCATCCGGAGCGATCGAGAGTTCAAGGTTTTGTGAACCCATACCAGAGGGTTCCGTTCGCTTCACAGAGCCCTTCTTGAAGTGACGCCACTCATCCTCGACTTCCCGCGGGAGCCGACCTTCGTGGGCTTCCTCGAGCTCGAGCGAGAAGTCCATGAATACTACGGCGTTTCTGTCCTTACTGCGGTCAGGGACGAATCTGACGAAGTGCACAGCCATCTTACCGTGCTGAACGGCCGGCGTGGGCTGCTTCGGTACGGTCAAGAGTTCCGGTTGCTCGGCTTCCTTCTTCACTGGCTTATCGAAGTCCTCTTCCGGGTCGATCTTCGGGCCCACACCACGCTTGCCAGTGCGCTTCGGTGCTTTTGTCGGAAGATGCGCTTTAGCTTTCTTGCTCAACGGCGGCCTCCTTTGTCTCCACAGGGCCGTGATCCTCCGGTGGTTCAGGTGGCTGTGGTTGCGGTGCTGGCTTCTGCTTCTTGTCTTTCTTTTGTTTCTTCATGGTTACTCTCCTCGTTTTAGAATGGGCCTGACTGCTAAAACTGGATACTTCCATCTACGTCCGGTTGAACACAGATAATCTTTTCAACCGTGTCATACACAAGTAGACCTCGCGTATTGCCTACTGCTCTTTGCTTTCTGACTTCTGCGCGGGCATCTTCAAGGTCGTCCGTGTCCAATACCTTCACATACTGCAACCCCCAAGTGCCGTGAATGGGCTTGTTATATCCGACCTCGTATCGTCCGCTCACGGCTGCTCCGGCTGGCGCAAGTTTCTGTCGTGAACCCACATCTCCACATCACTTTCAAGTTGCATCGGCAACCGAACCTTTGTGAGCCTGACTTTGTAGAGCCGCTTATCGGCCCAATGAGCGTCGATCACTGTTGCTCGCACCATTACTTCATCGCCTTCAGTCGCAAATACATTCGGTTCGCTCATTGCATTCTCCTAAAACCGGGAGGGGCTGTCGCGTCTACACGCCTTGCCCTTAACAGCCCCTCTGCGCGCGTCGTTTTGCCTTTATAGGAAATCGCGCTCAAATCGGAATCTCTTCGTCTTCCTCTTGCGGGCAATCCTCTTCGTGTCCCACTTCGGGATTACCGCCACAGCACTCAAATACCCGTTGCGCTGGAGTCTCTAAGAGTTTTGTGTTGTCCGGCATCTCCAAGAGTATCAACGGACGCCGCAAGAGACTCTCGATCGCTTTCCGTGCCGTCGCCTCAGTGCATGGCGTGATGGAGTAGATTGCTCCGGGACCGATAAGCCGCGTCTTCGCCGGCGACGCTGGCCGCTTGACCTTCGCGCCAGCGGGAGCCCACCGTGTCCCTTTATCCCCTTCGCTGGCGTATTCAGGAGACTCTAGGACGTACTCCCGCTCAGGAAGCTCCGGAGTGTCACAACGGAAGAGAACGGCTGCTCCGTAGGCTTCTGTGGTGACAAACCCTACTTCCTTGGCGTGCCCAAACATCTCGACTACTGCCCAACCCTCAAAGGTTCCTGTCTTTGGTTCCGTCATCGGTATCTCCCGTAATCGTCTTCTCTGGCTGACTCTTGAGCTTCTTCATCCATCTGGCGGTACATAGCCCTAACTTCCCGAGAACATTCAGACTCGCCGCACGATTCAGGCTCTCGCGGATTGTCTCGTCCTTCTCCAATGTCAGTGCCACACCAAGCACAGTGCATTTATCCCTCCTCACAGGAAGTCTTCCTCTACTTCGTACTCTTTTACCTTCTCTCGTTCACTCTTCTGCAACCGACCTTTCGCGTATTCAATCGCCTGAGCCGCGGTCGGCGCGCTAAACTCGGTCTCAGGTACCGGGATCGTCCGAATTGCTCCGCTTTTGAATCTGACGATGACTTTCACAGTGGGGTCCTCTTGTAAGCGTTCTCCGCTTCTACCTTCTCAATCTCCCGCTTGTGAGCAAAGAATCGGCCAGGTACCTTGATACGGTTGGATTGGCAAATCTCTATTGCCCGTTCCATCGTGTCCGCCCAAGCGGTTCCGTCCTTGTGATTCTCGTACTCCTGAGTCCAAATTTGTTTGAATTTAGGACCTCCGAAGGGTTGACATTCGAAGGAATTGAAGGCGGCGACGGTGGCGGCGGAGTCCCGCCTCTTCTCTCCATCTTCCTCTTCTCTTATCTTCTCTCCCTCTACTGGTAACTTCAGCGTGTTTTCGGGTGTAACTTCCTGCGCACTTTGTCGTGTTTTTGTGCGCACCTTTTCAGAACGGCTCAATTTCTGGCGTTGGTATTCAGACTGATATTTGTCCCAATTTGAGATACTTATAACGAAGCAATCAGAGGAAGGTTCATCGATTAAGATGTGTCCGTGGCGTTCAAGGATTGTCAGGGCCTCGCGCAATCCCCCAGGCTGAAAACTGAGCACTCCGGCAAGGTAGGAGATAGGGTAGCCGATCTTCTTGTCGTTCTCTCCGACACCCGGGTAAATCATGCCCGGGAAGCGCGAACGTCCGGCGAGCGCGAGGAGGTCAACCCAGAGGAGCCTTTGTTCGGGAGTCAGTTCAAAGCGGGTAGTGCCGTCAAGCCATTCTCCAACCCAAAGTTTAACCCAATGGCGACGCGTAGTTTTATAGGACAAGAGCCCCTCCACAGAAGAGGCAGAGCGGAGTATCTGTGGTACTCCGCCCCGGTCCCACCGAAGCTGTAACACCTCGTGGGTGTGAGTGCAAAGCATAATTTACTCCATGTCCTTCGTCAACCGGAGAAATTGGTTCTCCGCCTCAATAATGCAGACCGGGCAACCCTTCCCGTCGAACCACACAGTCTTGGGGTGGCGCGCGCAGGCCTTCAGTTGCTTCTCCTCCTGAATCGCCTCTCCGAGCTTCTCGCGTGAGTCGGTTTTCATCGGTTAAACTCCCTTCCGATACCTACGCAATCTGGCCAGTATTGGCACTCTTTCCCGATATAGTCACCGTGCGCTTGACAGGTTCCTCCGCGCTGGCATTCCCCTTCGTGGCGACGCGGGAGAACGCAAGAGAAGTACAGCGTCCCAGAGAGATGTTGAATCGGCCTGCCACACTTACCCGAAAGCGGATTGAACATTTGTAGAGGAAATTCGTCCAGTGCGTTCATCAGTCCGCTACCTCCACTTCGAAATGGAATTCGTCAGGGTCGATACAGACGTCGGTGTGCTCGCACTTCCAGATATCGGTTGTCAACTTGTGGTCTGCGACCGCTTCCTCGTAAGTGACAAAACGGACGAAACGTAAGGGCAGTCCAGCGTACATCTGTACTTCGCCAGGTCTGGGCTCGTTTGGTGCGTGCATGATGAATCTTCCAGAGCGCTCGATCGTGCGGCGAATCAGGACTTGCGCGTCCTCGTCGCTCATCGTTTCTCCGGTTTCCATGTCTTCAATCATTCTTCCCGCCTTCCATAAAGCCACTGGTCTATAAACCAGAGAACGTAAACCAGCACGAACGGGCAGAGCAGGATGCTCAGTACTTCGAGAGGGGTCAGCCCGTTCATTCCGCACCGGAGACAAACTTCTCAAGAGCCTTGATGACACGTCTAGCCATCGGCACCGTCAAGTGTGCTCCGCTGATCGCCTCGCCTAGATGAATCTTTGCGGCCGGGAAGATGTAGACAAGCCGCCGACCGATGGAGCTCGACCTCTGTACCTTCACCGTCTCTCCGTCTACATCCTTGAACTCCGCGTACATTGCGAACCCTCGTTCATTTCGTTTCATGTTTTGGTCCTTTCACCGACTCGCACAGAGCTTTCATCGCCTTGTCCAGGAGCGCCAGGTCGAAGCCTAAGCGGTTGAGCTCCTGCTTATACCCCACAAGGTCGCCGCGGAAGATTCGCCACTCGATCGCGGTCTTCTGCGCGTGGGCCCGAGAACTGAGCACCACTAAGTTTTCTAAAACGTGAGGGTCCGCGCCGACGACAAATTTTCTAATCCAGCGTTCCGGGAAAAGGTGATCCACGGCTCGACGGTAAACGACCTTCAGATGGTCCTTCAGGTGGCAACTCGGCATTCGACAAAGGTGCTCTACGAAACTGAGCGGCTCTCCTGATACCTCGCACTTATCGCCGGCGCGCGCGAATGCAGCATCCCGTTGCTGGATCCAATATCGGCCGCGGTTGTACTTCCGGCCGCTGCGTATATGTGGTTTCTTCATGGCTTACCAGTTACTCAAGAATGCGTAAGTGACTACGACAAAATAGGCCGTCAGCAAGACGGTCCAGAAAACAGGGTGTCGGCACCAAATCTCTAGCGCTTTCATCCAAAGCAATTTTTCTTGTTCGGGTGTCATTGCGGCCCTCTGCTCAGACGTGCTCTGTACGGATCGGCACTGGCTCTACTGACATGCTGGCGCTTCGGTGTAGGCAGACTGGCTCTGTACTTTCTGCCACACCTCCCGCAAAGAGAAGTACCCACGACTGACTTCTTGTGGCAGATGCGGCAAAGCGTCGGATCCGTTCGATTCGGTTCATAGAGAACGTCAACGACAGTGCAACCAAGTACCGGACAGCGGAGAATGATCCTCTCGCGTTCGCTGCGCGTCTTGCTGTGATGGCTCTCTTCATTGGTGGCGACGAACATCGGAACATGCTCTTTATGTGGCACCAACTCTACTGAAACGTGTAATCGGCAGTGCATCAGTGATCTCCCACCAGGCCGCTTCCCTCTACTGGATTGGTCATGGCTCTCTCACGTACCCTTTTGCGCGATACTGCCAAGTCTTGTCAGGACGCGCCATCTGCAAGCTTTTCGCGTGAGTCCGCGCCTGCCTCCCCGTGTCATACGGTCCCGCGTCATCGTCCCAAGTCGGTTCCCAATCGCTCCAGCCATACTCAGTTTTGATGCGACGCTCCACTATCCAGACTTTCATCGTCCCTCCCCGCCACGCTCGACCGCCGCAACCTCACTCAACAAGTCGTAAATGGCTTCCCAGCAACGATTGTATTTCTCAGTGCTCGGACGGTGCGGCGCGTCCCACGGCACAAGAGCTTGCATAACTGCTTCTGTTTGCCGCCCAGCTTCATTGTCCGGTGTCTGCATTGAGTCGCTCCAACTCTCTCTGCGTAGAAGGCAGTAACTTATCCCATTTCAACTTCGCCTCAAGGTCATGCAATTCCCATGAACGCGCTGGGTAGGCTTTCACAAGCAGAGCGTATCTTTTTTGCTTAGAAAGGCTGTTCCAAAGTTCCTTCATCCTCTCCTCCTACTGAATCCGTCGCTTCCAAGGCTCAGTTCACCGTGATTTGCGCTGCTCCGCCAATCGTCTCGTTCTGATTGTGCGGTCCTGTATGCTCGGACTGATAACTGGCGCTGTTGAGCGTGACTGTTCGGCCACCGACTTGCCCGCTTTGCGCTGAAGTCACAACCACGGAAGTGTATTGGTTGCTGTCTCCGTCTGGGTCTTTGGAGTACGTGACAGAGCAGGCCAGAGGAATCGTGCCGCTTGATTGCTGGCTGGTCGTGGCGTAGTTGAAAACAACGGAGTAGCTGCCAGTGCTTCCGTCACAAGTCAGGAACACAACCGTCTGGCCGATGATTGGATTCGACGCTGGCCCGAAGCCGAACATCGCTCGTGTCGCTACGCCGATATTCACTTTGACGTAGGTGGAGTTGAAAGTGCCGCTGGATTGCGCTGCCAGGGTGATTGCGCTGAACAGTAGGACTGCGATTAGCTTCCTCATTTTTCCTCCTCAGATTTTGGGGACAAACTTTCTTGTTCGCTCACTGTTTCACCTCTTCTTTTCTGGCTCTACTCCTGCTAAGTGGGCAATCTCTTTATCCGACAAGTCCGCAAATACCGAGAGCAGGAAATTCCACAGATCCTCGCTGGTCCGTAATTTCGCAACTCGCACTAATCTAGTCACCAAACTTTCTTCCTGGTCCTCGCTCGCTTCTGAACTCATCACGGCATCGGCTAGGCGACGGCTGACTCTCCATCTGAGCATTCGCTCCGGCTCATGGTGTCCGTTGCGCTTCGCGGCGCTATACGCTTTCAGCGTCCCATTCTGTCCAAGAGCCACTATCGCTTGCTGTGCCCATCCGCTCTCTCTCGCGTAATTTACCGCAGCAAACTTCTGTTTCAGAACCGCGGCATTCACGCTCGCCTCACGCGCCACTGTCTCCGGGTCGGCACCGGAGAAGGCCAGCGTTACCACCGCTTGCCATTGCTCCTTAGCGCTAGATGCGAATTGTTCTTTAGCGTTCATGCAGGTATGTACTTGTCGAATCTCTCCCGGCACTCCATGAGATATTTCATCGCGCCGTCTTGCTGCTGCGCGACGGAAACTAACGCGGGGAGTCCGCTCTCGATCGAAGCGAGTACTTCTTCGCGTGTGGCGAATTTTCCCTTCGAATACCATTCCACACTGTCAGGCTCGCCCATGTGCAGGAGAGGCTTGCCGTGACCGTCGTTGAACACGCTATAGTCTTTACATACCCACAGCATTGTGACTCCGGGGTTCCTTGTGAGCGCAAAGCCAGGTGCGTTCGACATGTCTCCGGTAATTACGTTGTCCACTCGGCGGATCGCTTCGGGATTAT
>Ga0210410_10000360_pt1 | contig 54066 bp, 52 predicted proteins | sample IncBWC4MmetaG_FD_161058 | JGI IMG/M metagenome (GOLD analysis project Ga0210410, IMG submission 161058) | Forest soil microbial communities from Barre Woods Harvard Forest LTER site, Petersham, Massachusetts, United States - Inc-BW-C-4-M | ecosystem: Environmental > Terrestrial > Soil >...
CAAGAAAAATCTGAACTACCTCGTGGTGGGGCCCTGGAATCATGGCGGTTGGGGGAGCGGCGGGGGCAGTTCCTTGGGAGCCATCCCTTTTGGCAGCGACACGTCTATCTATTTCCGCCAGAAGATCGAGGCGCCCTGGTTCGCCTATTGGCTGAAAGACAAAGGGGCACTTCCGTTCAAGGAAGCGTTGCTATTCCAAACCGGCAGCGATACCTGGACGCCTTTCGATTCGTGGCCTCCGCGCCAGGCGCAAACCCGCAGCCTCTATTTCCGCGAAAACGGCAAGCTATCTTTTGATCCGCCGCAAACCGCAGAGCCCGACGCTTCCGATTCCTACGTGAGTGATCCCGCCCACCCGGTCCCCTATCGCAACCGTCCCGTGGACATGACCTATCCCGAGGATCACCCCGGAAGCTGGTACACGTGGCTCGTTCAGGACCAGCGGTTCGTCGATCAACGTCCGGACGTTCTGACGTGGCAGACCGGCGAGTTAAAAGAGGATGTCACCCTGGCCGGACAGGTCACCGCGAAGCTGTTTGCCTCGACGACCGGGAGCGACTCGGATTGGGTCGTGAAACTCATTGACGTTTACCCGGAAAAGTATGCTCCTGACTGGAGACTTTCCGGTTATGAACTGATGATCGCTGAGGAAATCTTTCGCGGGCGATTCCGCAAATCGTACGAAAAGCCCGAGCCCCTAAGCCCCGGCGAAGTAGCGCCGTTCACCATTGATCTCCACACGGCCAATCATGCTTTCAAGAGCGGGCACCGCATCATGGTTCAGGTGCAAAGCACCTGGTTTCCCTTGTATGACCGAAACCCACAGAAATTCGTGCCGAATATTTTTGAAGCGAAGGAATCGGACTACCAGACAGCCAGGCAACGCGTCTTTCGCTCCAAGGAATTTGCATCGCGGGTGGAAATATCCGTCCTGCCTGGCGGGGATGCGAAATAGCGAAGAGCCGTAAATGGAAACTCCGGCCGCAGCGAAGTGGGAATCAGTGCGACTCCCCAAAAGCCCGCTCTCAACAGATAAGTGACTAACAACAAATAATTTACTCAAGAACATTAAGCAAGACTGAACGCACAATCCGCGTGCTTCTCCGGTGGTCGCACCGCTGGGATCGATGCGAAAATTCCGTCTTGCCCGGAATAGATGGGTGTCCTGGCAAACATTTCCCCTGAATTCGCGTCTAACGCCTTAAGAAGGGTGGGGTGTATGACACCAAACCTTATGTCGACGCTTGAAACCGTGAACGAAGCGGGTGGCAGCCTGCTCTTGCCTTCCGTCCCGCGCTATATACGTTTCGGCCCATTTCAAATCGATCAGCATCGCCAGGAAGTATTTCAAGGCGGCTCCCGGCTGAAGCTCCAGGGCAAGGTATTTCAAGTTCTGATGGCGCTTCTGGAGAAGCCGGGCGAGGTAGTGACGCGCGAGGAATTGCGGCAGCGCATGTGGCCTGCGGACACGCAAGTCAACTACGACGCCAACGTCAATACCACCGTCAACAAACTTCGGCAGGCTCTAGGGGACTCTTCCGACAAGCCTCTTTATGTTGAGACGATTCCGCGGAAAGGCTATTGCTTCGTGGCGCAGCCGGAGTTTTCCGATCAGCCGGCGGTACCGTTGGCTACGGCCCGCACACCTCTTGAGTCGGCAATCGCGCAGGAGCCTAATCAGGCGCTTGCAGAATCCCGCCGTGCTGCTACAGGCTCTTCCCGATCGCTTGAATCCAGCTTCTGGATCAGTATGGGGATGATCGGACTCATCCTTGCCGGCATGGTCCTCGGCGCATGCATCGCGACGGTATGGAATACTCACATGGCGCCAGTCAATCTGTGGCCGTGATTCTGGCCGTAAAGCTCCGGCCATAGAGCCTGCTCGTTCGCTCACCAAGCGGTAAAAGCTACCTCGCCCGCGCTTAGAACGTCGGCAGTGTGCTTGCCTGCTCTCTGTTGAATGCCTACCTTGCCGTAGCTTCTCTGCGCACAAAGTCCAAGCCTTCCGAACGCCCGAAGTCCAGGCGGAAACCCTTGACTGTATCCTTATCGGTCCGCTGGAAATGGAGCACGCCGGGTGTCCCGCTCACCTCGAACTCGTCCGGGCCTGTAGCACGAAATCCCTGGGAGGAAAGATTGTTTTGGCGGGGCAATCCCGCCCCATCGAGAATGGCCTGCAATTTCAATTGGGAATCAGTGATTCCCATCCGATAAATTACGCCAAGATCTTCGCTCCAATAGTCGCCGGCGTACGGCTGGAGTTGTGCTGTCGTTAGGTTGATCGAATCTTTTTTCTTTCCACGTTCTTCTTCGTCTTTTTTCTGCTCTCCTTTTGGCTTAAGCAGCGCGGCCAGATAGACATCCGCAACCGCATGCGCGCGTTTTGTGGGATTTTCGTTTCCCAGGTTACACAGACAGGCAACGGAAAAATGCTGCCCGGGAAAACGCAGCAATTCCGCGCGGTATCCGCCCCAGGCTCCGCCATGGCTCACCGTGGGTATGCCGCGGTAATCGCCGATCGACAAGCCTTTTGCGTAGTCGAGCACTTTACCGTTGTTCAGCTTGCCTCTCTCCTGGATCTCGGCAAGAAAATCTTTGCCCCCGATCCGGGCGCTGTAGAAATTCTCGTCCCATTTCAGCAGATCTTCGATGGAGGTATGCACTGCGCCGTCGCCGGTCTGTTCAAAGTAGGAAACGTCCAAGGCGTAGCCGTCTCCTTTTTCCTTTCGGTCGTAGGCCATCGCGCGATTCGGAATCAACGAAGTGTGATCATCGCGGTATTGCGTATGGGTCATTTCGAGGGGCGTGAAAATATTTTCGGCCGCAAATTCCCGCAGCGACATCCCGCTTACCCGCTTCACGATCACCGACAGCAGGAAAAAACCCGTATTGCTGTACAGCCACTCGCTTCCCGGTTCAAAATTCAGAGATTTCTGCCGCGCCACCAGCGCGAGGGCATCTTCGTCCGTGGTGACGCTGTCCGTGTTGATCCCTGCCAGCTCCATCAAGGCCAGGTAGTCGCGCAGCCCGCTGGTGTGGTTCAGCAACTGAAGGATCGTGATCTTATTCCCGTATTCGGGCAGCTCGGGAATGTACTTGCGCACGTCGTCGTTCACCGATAACTTGCCTTGCTTCTCGAGCAGAAGAATGCTGGCGGCGGTGAACTGCTTGGAAGTGGAACCGATGTCAAAAACGCTCGAGGGCACAATCGGAACGTTTTCCTCGAGGTTCGCCAGGCCGTATCCCTTCGCATAAATAATCTTCGCGTCGCGGTACACGCCGAGCGCGCAACCCGGCGATCCCGGCTTGGTCAAATCCGCAAAGATTTCGTCCACTGCGGCAGCCGTCCGGTCATCAGCGCCGCTTGCATTGCCCGCGCCAGTCGCGCTTACGATCAGAATAACCGCGGCCAGCCAGCTTGTTGCCTTCTTCAAAATCGCCATGCGCTACTCTCCTCGCCTGTAATTGCCGCCTGAGTCTACCCATTCCCCTTCCGCCCCTCAAGGACTTCTCGTGTACACTTTTCAAGATTACCGTGCTCACTGCCATCACACGGGCCGTCAGCCCTGCGCTCGCCAACTGCGAAATCAGTTTCATTGAACGCCGGCCTATCAACCTCGAAAAAGCCCGCCAGGAGCACCGTGCCTATGAAAAGCTTCTTGAGAAGCACGGCGCCCGGGTAATCTCGCTTCCCGCCGAGCCCACGTTGCCCGATTCAATGTTTGTCGAAGATCCCGCCATCGTCCTCGATGAAGTCGCGCTGATTATGCCGCTCGGAACCGCATCGCGGCGCCCCGAAGTCGTTTCTCTCGCGCAAGCCCTGGCAAAGTTTCGCAAACTGGAATACGTAGCCCTTCCCGCTCTGATGGAAGGCGGCGATATTCTTCGTATTGGCAAAAAAATATTTGCAGGACTATCTAGCAGGACCGACGCCGAAGGCATTCGCCAACTCGAAGCGCTCCTCAAGCCGCACGGTTACGCAGTGATTGGTGTTCCTGTTACAGGCTGCCTGCACCTGAAATCTGCAGTTACATACCTTGGTGCTGACACACTTCTCGCCAACCGGACTTGGTTCGATCCAGCGCCTTTCACCGGTTACCAGTGGATTGACGTCGCGCCCGAAGAACCGCACGCCGCGAATGCTCTCGCTCTCGACGGCACAGTTATTTTTCCGGCATCCTTCGCGCGCACCCGCGCGCGCCTCGAAGCGCGCGGGTTCCCAGTCGCGCCCCTGGACATCTCCGAGCTGCAGAAAGCCGAATCCGGCCTCACGTGTTCCAGTTTGTTGTTTGAAGTCCTACCTTGACTTCTTGCGAGGAAAACCCTCTTAAACGCGAAAGTGAGGAAACAAAGGTGTTCTCTTTGTCTCCTCACTCGCTGCGGAGGCGTAAATCTTACAAAAAAACTAGGACCCGAAAACTAAGAGCTCTGCTTTATGAGCGGCCCCGCCTGCTGGATGCTCCCCTTGACGAGTTCCGTCTTCACTTCTGTTTTCTGTCCCGCCAGCAGATTTACTTCGGTCTCAAATGTTCTATAGCCCGGCAGTTCGATTTTGATGCGGTGCTTTCCGGGACTGACAAGCATGGAGCGAAACGCTCCGCCGAATTCGCCTGCATGCCCCACAAAACGGTCATCCAGAAATACAGCGGCGCGAGTCGGCTGGACTTTCAGCTTCAGCGTCGCCGTAATATCCGGAACGACGGCCCGGGGAGTTTCTTTCATGGTGACTTCCACCACCTGGATCTGCTGCGGCTCAACCACAATCTCCTCGGAAAAATCGTCATACCCTGATTGCCGCACAGCGATCTGGTGCTTCCCCGGCAACAGCAGTACTTTCTTTTTCCCCTTCAACTCCTTCAAATAGCCGATATATTGCCCATCCACCCAGACTCCCGAGTCTCGTTCAATCGATGTCGTGCCGGTGAATCGCACCTCGCCCAAGATCTGGTTCTGTGCCTCGGCGACTGTGATTATGGAACTGGAGCAGATTAGCGCAATCAAGACCCCTGCAACTCTCACGATTCCTCTCATTGACATTCGTACCCCCCATTCCTGTCAAAAAACACCCACACCTGAGAGTGAAGATGCACGCGGCGAACCGAACACGCGCTCCGTTCACTTTCTTGCAAATGGCTGAGAATAAAATAACATAGAGCTATTTCCGCCGCTCATCGGCGCGAGTACTAGTTCTCCAATTTTACACCCTGCTGAGCATTACCTTCGCGCCCTCCTCCTGCAATCCCTGAGACTTCTTCACACCGCGTTGACGGTTGAACCGGGCAACCCGTATAATTAATGTTTCTCTTAAGCTCCTGGAGGGCAGATGTACGCCGTTATCAAGACCGGAGGAAAGCAGTATCGCGTGGCGCCGGGCGACACCATCCGCATCGAGCGGGTCACCGGCGATGTGGGCGAAAAAGTGACTTTTGGTTCGGTTCTCGCCGTTCACACCGACGATAAGAAAATCGTCACCGGCGCGGACGCTTCGAAGGCCGTGGTCACCGGAAAAATCGTTGCGCACGATCGCGCGAAGAAGCTCATCGTGCTGAAGTTCAAAAAGACGAATCAGTACAAGATTCAGCGCGGCCACCGGCAGAATTACACTGCCGTGCAGGTTAGCGACATTAAGCTATAGCCCAGGTTTCCCTGAACTCCTTTGTTGAGATTTTCGGCGCCGGCTAGCAAGCCCGGCAGCTTTTTTCGAAAGGTTTCGCGTCATGGCACATAAAAAGGGCGGCGGCTCCTCGGTAAACGGCCGCGATTCACACGGGCAGAGGCTGGGCGTAAAACGCTTTGGCGGGCAGCTCGTCAATGCAGGGACAATCCTTATTCGCCAGCGTGGCACAAAACACAAGCCCGGCGACAACGTCGGCCAGGGCAAGGATGACACGCTGTTCGCGCTCGTCACCGGCTACGTCAAGTTCGAGGACAAGGGCCGCGGCGGCCGCTTCATCAGTGTGCATCCCGCGGAACAATCCAAGTCTGCCGCGAACTGACCGTTATTTGTAGAGACTACTCTTAGCGCACCCGGTCTTTATTGTTTTGTACGGCTCTGGTTAGCCGAAGTTTCCTTTCAGCTAATTCTCTTCACCGGCTCGCGACGCAGCTCAGCGGTCCGCCTGAAAAGAACTTTTTGTAAGCGCTGCGGCCGTGGGCCGGGATAATGGCAAGGTCGGGCGTTTTCTGATGCAGTTCGTTCAATCTCGAGACTATTTCGTTGGCGCGGGCCGCATCCGTGTCACTGTCTTGCAGTATCAGCGACTTGCCCACGCGTTCTTGGAATCCTCGCTCGTCGTCCACCGCGTCGCCAACGTAAAACAGTCGCCGCCCAGGAGCCAGATTCACGAAGATGCCCACGCTTCCCGGTGTGTGCCCGCGTAGGGGAACAACGACCACGGCACCGTCGCCGTATAGGTCTGCGCTCTCGTCAAAAATTTCGTACGGTTGCGGCAAGAAATGCAGCGTCGGTCTATCGGAAGGCGGGAGTTTCTTGGCATGATCCCCGATGACGTAGCCCTTGGCTTGAATCGCGGGATCTTCGGCGAATCGCAGCTCTTCCGCCGCCAGCAACACGGGGATGGGAGGCAGGTCCATCAATCCGCCGGAGTGGTCCAGATGTGCATGCGAAAGGATCGCCCAGCGAATTTTCGCGGGATCTTCCCCCATCAGGCGCAGCAGCTCTTGCAATGAGATCTCCGGCGTTAACTGTCCGGCAAGAAGCCGAAGTTTGAGCCAGGTCTTGAAGGAATAGCCGCTGATTTCCTCGTTGAAGTGCGTGGAATTCCCCGTATCGATCAGCAGATCGCCCGCGGGGTGCCTCACCAGGATGCTTCCGGCCGTCGAGCCGAAGGAAAAGCGCTCGAATGTTTTCCCCGTCTCGACCCAGCACGCGGCCAGCCCGGGAAGGGATGAGATGGCAGGCATGACCCGCGCGTGGGACGGAATCGCCGGCACGAGAACTCGTCTGAAGTAAAGGACGTACAAAGCCGCGCTCGACACTGCCAGAAGCATCAGCAGCGTCGCGGCGATGCGCGTTATCCACCGGCGAATACCCGGCATCGGCAAACCGCCTCCTCTGCGGTTTCTCGGTCTATCCTGTTCGCCTATGTTATCGTTTTCTTGGAGATTTATTCGCCTTGTTCATTGACGAAGCTAAAATTCTCGTAAAGGCCGGCAACGGCGGCAATGGCTGTGTCGCGTTTCGCCGCGAAAAATTCGTTCCTCGCGGGGGACCCTCGGGCGGCGACGGCGGTCATGGCGGCAGCATCTATGTTGAAGCCAATCCGAACGACAATACCCTCCTGCGCTATCGCTACAACCGCGAATTCAAAGCCGAACGCGGCCGCCACGGTGAAGGCTCCAACTGCACCGGCCATTCCGGCGAAGACATGATTTTGAAAGTGCCCGTCGGCACGTTGGTCTTTGACGGGGATTCCGGCGAAACCCTCGCAGACCTTGCCGAACCCGGGCAGCGCGTTCTCGTCGCGCATGGCGGACGCGGCGGGCGCGGCAACCAGCATTTTGCCAAGCCCTGGCATCAGGCTCCGCGCGAGCACGAAGATGGACATTCCGGCGAAGAGCGTCATCTCCGCCTCGAACTCAAGCTACTCGCTGATGTCGGCCTTGTGGGATTTCCCAATGCCGGCAAGTCCACGCTTATCTCCGTTATCTCCGCCGCGCGCCCGAAGATCGCCAACTATCCCTTTACTACCCTCGAACCCAACCTCGGCGTCGTCAACGCCGACGGCGGCACGGGAGGCCATGGAACGGAACTCGGTCGCACTTTCGTTGTCGCCGATTTGCCGGGACTCATCGAAGGCGCACACGAAGGCGCCGGGCTGGGCATCCGCTTCCTACGCCACGTCGAGCGCACCCGCCTGCTCGTCCATCTAATCGACACCAGCGACGCCAATGACGACGATCCCCTTCATGCGTTCGAAATTATTTCCGGTGAGCTGCGTGCGTTCAGCGATTCCCTCGCCGAAAAACCGATGATCGTAGTCGCCACCAAGCTGGACGCCACGACCGATCGCACGCGTCTCGAGGCGCTGCGCGATTTCTGCAAGCAACGCGATCTCGAATTTCACGCCATTTCCTCGGCCACCGGTGAAGGTGTCCGCGAACTCGTCCGCGCCATCGCTGACGCTCTCGACAAAATTCCCCGCGTCGCCCACGAATCCCATCCCGACTTCCAGGCCGCCACGGCCGGCTCTGGCCTCGAGGCCCCGGAGCACACACCTCTCTCTCCGCCTGCCCGCCGTTCCTATGGCGCTCATAACCTTGACCACACCAGCGTCACCGGTGAAAAAGATTCGTGAGAGAATTGATGCGAGTGGGTAAGGCTCGGGCCCCATCGGAGCCGAGAGCATCCTTCCCGGAGGCGCATTGACGACCGCGCAGGCGCATCGCACTGCCGTAAAGCATCATCCCCGCCGCATCGCCCTGTTTGGCGGCTCTTTCGATCCGATTCATCACGGCCATCTCGCCGTGGCGCGCGCGGCCGACCGCCGCTTTAATTTCGACGAAATCAATTTCATTCCTTCCAGCCGGCCGCCGCACAAACTGAAGCAGCATCTGGCGCCCTTTCCGCACCGTTTCGCCATGGTAGCGCTCGCCTGCGCCGAGCACCCGCACTTTGTCCCGTCTCTCGCCGAAGCCGGCGAGGACTTCAGCGGCTCCCAGCTTCATTATTCCGTGGATACCGTGCGTTACTTCCGCCACGCCAATCACGGTCACGGCGATCGCATCTACTTCATCGTCGGCGCCGACGCTTTTCTGGACATTCCGATGTGGAAGGAATACGAAGCGCTGCTGGGCTTGTGCGATTTCATCGTCGCCAATCGCCCGGGCATCCGCGCGGAAGCGCTGCGCCTGGTCATCCCCCCGGATCTGATGGCTCGCCGCGACGCCAAAAAAGAAGCGGAGGCCGGCCACCCATCTCCGGTTGTCGCGCACCTTTTGCGCACCACCGTCTATCTGCTCGAATCCGTTTCGAGCGATGTTTCTGCCACCGACATTCGCCGCCGCGCCAACCGGGGCCAGGCTATTCATGGGCTTGTCTCCGCGCGCGTCGAGGAATACATTCTTAAACAGGGCCTATACCGGTGAAATTGGAATCGTTTCCACAGGGCGTTCGCCTGGCTGTCGCGGCGGCGCAAAACAAAAAAGCCGCGGGCATCACTGTTCTCGACCTCAGCGGACTAGCCGCATTTACGGAATATTTCGTGATTTGCACCGGCTTCAGCACGCCGCAGGTCCAGGCCATCTGCACGGAGATCGAGGAGCAGTTTTATAAAGAGCTTCGGCGTTCGCCCGAGCACCGCGAAGGCCAGCGTTCCGCCGAATGGGCCTTGCTTGATTTCGGCGGTATCGTCGTCCACGTCTTCAGCGATCAAGCCCGCCGCTTCTACGATCTAGAGCGCTTGTGGCGTTCCGCACCCAAGCTCGAGATTTCCGACGAACCGGAAGCCGCTTCGCGGAATGCCCGCATCGGCGATGTGCGCGCCTCCGGTGAAGCGGTTTCGTAATGACGGCGGAGCGCTTGCCATGGATCGCCGAGGATCCCGTATCGCTCCGCCTCCTCGAACTCGCGCAAAAAGTCGCCGCCGCGCCCACCACGCTGCTCGTCACGGGTGAAAGCGGGACAGGGAAGGATTATCTCGCCCGCCTGATCCACGAAATGGGTCCCCGCCGGGACGCGCCATTCTTGAAAATCGATTGCGCCAGCCTTCCTCCGCAACTCGTCGAAAGCGAGCTGTTTGGCCACGAGCGCGGCGCGTTTACAGGCGCCGTCGAGCGCAAGCTCGGCCGCTTCGAGCTTGGCGGCAGCGGCACCATCGTCCTCGATGAGATTGCGGCCCTTTCGCCCGGCGCGCAAAGCAAGATGCTCCGCATCCTGCAGGAGCGCGCCTTCGAGCGCCTCGGCGGCATGGAAACTCTTCACATCGAAGCGCGCCTCATCGCTCTTACAAATGTCAATCTCACCGCTGCTGTTTCGAGCGGCCGCTTCCGCGAGGATCTTTTCTTCCGCTTGAATGTTCTCGCGCTCGCCGTTCCGTCGTTGCGCGAACGCCGTGCCGACATCCTGCCTCTCGCTGATCACTTGCTCGCCATCGTGCGCTCCGTTCATGGCCGCCCCGGCGCGAAACTCAGCGATTCTACGCGCCGCATGCTCGCGAGCTACGATTGGCCCGGCAATATACGCGAACTTCGCAACGCTCTCGAGCGCGCCGTGGTCTTCACCCGCAGCGACAAGCTCGAACCGGATAACTTCTCGGAAAATATTCGCGCGGCTGGCGGCGCCGTAGGCTCGACCGCCGGCCTTCGTTCGCTTGAAGACGTCGAGCGCGAAGTGATTGCCGCAACACTCGAAGCCACCCGCTACCGCATTGGCCGCGCCGCGGGGATTCTCGGCATCAGCCGCAAGACCCTTCTCGAGAAGCGCAAGAAATACAGCCTCAAATGACCTTGGTTCTTCCTTGCGATTGCGTGAATTGCTTCAAATGCGGCTCTCCTGGGCAGCTCGCATGAAGATCCGACTGCTCATGCTCGGAAAAACGCGCCGCCCGGAATTGCGGGCGCTCCTCGACGATTATGCCAAGCGCATCGGCCGCCATGCCCACATCGAGATCACCGAAGTCCGCGATGAAGCCGCCGCTCTCAAACGCCTCGACACCGACCCCGCCGCGACCGTTTTTCTCCTCGACGCCGCGGGCAAAACTCTCGATTCGAACGCTCTCTCCAAGTGGCTCGCCGAACTCCGCGATCGCGGCACGCGTGAACTGATTTTCCTCTGCGGTGACGCCGAAGGCTTCCCGGAAACTCTCCGCTCGCGCGCCAACCAAAAACTTTCGCTCAGCGCCATGACCTTTTCCCATGAGCTTGCTCGCGTCATGCTCGCCGAACAGCTTTACCGGGCTTTTGCCATCCTCGGCGGGAGCCCCTATCCGAAATAATTGCTTTGGTGTAAAACCTTACCCGCCATGTCCATCCGCCTCTCTCCCGATGAAAGCCAGCCTTCCGTTGCCATCGAGATTCCTCTCGAGCGGCCACTCCCCGATTACGACCTCGACCAACTCGTGCACCCCGCTCCTCGCGATGTGGACGTCATCCTTGTCTCGCAGGGATTTCGCGACCTCGTCGACGACACCTTCGGAGTTCTCACGGACCTACTGAGCAATTCCGGCCTCGAAATCACCCAGTTGACGGGTGCCATCAGTCCTTGCGGCAGTGACGTCTACCGCCCCGGTCTCTGGATCGTTCTCCGCGACACCCAAGCCGCGCCCAGGCAGCCGCTGCCTCCCGCAAGGCAAGAGCGCGTGGCTGCCATTGCCGCCGAGCTCGTCGCCCGCCTCCAGCTCGCGTGAACCGTCGACCTCGGCAAGATGCCGCCGCTAATTTACCCCCTCTGGATTTACGCAAACCTCGCCCGCTGTATAATGATCGGATGCCAGACATCCGCCAGAGCGCGCAGTTGCACGGCACCACTGTTCTCTGCGTGCGCAAGGACAATAAGGTCGTGCTCATCGCCGATGGCCAGGTGACCATGGGCGATCACGTCATGAAGCATACGGCGCGCAAGACGCGGCGTCTTTTTAACGACAAAGTCGTCGCGGGTTTTGCGGGCTCGACTGCCGACGCGATCTCGCTGTTCGAACGTTTCGAAGGCAAGCTCCAGGAATTTTCGGGCAATTTGCAGAAAGCCTCGGTTGAGCTGGCCAAGGAGTGGCGCAAAGATCGCGCGCTCCGTCATCTGGAAGCGCTGCTCATCGTCGCCGACGCCAAAAGCACCTTCGTTCTTTCCGGCAACGGAGACGTCATCGAACCCGACGACGGCCTCTGCGCCATAGGCTCCGGCGGCACATACGCGCTGGCGGCGGCGCGCGCCTTGTTCAAACATTCGAAGCTCAACGCCAAGGATCTGGCCATGGAAGCCATGCGCATCGCCAGCGAAATTTGCATCTACACCAACGAAAACTTTACGGTGGAAGAGATTTAGCTTTGCCGATCGCAAACGGGGAACGCCTCGTGCGGCGCGCGCATCAAAGATGTAGATTGCGGCTCTTGCCGGAGACAATCTAAGCGTAAACTATCTAAACGAACCCAAGCGTCGCGCATTCCGCGACAGAAGGCCTTATGGCAAGCAAGTCTGACAAAGAGCTCATCTATCTCCCCGGAGGCAATGGCGCCGCTCCCGCGGAAGAGCCGGAACTTCTCCCCGCTCTCGACGACATGACCCCGCGCGAAATTGTCGCCGAGCTGGACAAGTACATTGTCGGCCAGGCCGCCGCGAAGCGCGCCGTCGCTGTCGCCCTGCGCAACCGCGTGCGGAGGCAAAAGCTCCCGCCCGAAATCGCGGAGGACGTGCTCCCCAAAAACATTCTGATGATCGGCCCCACCGGAGTTGGCAAAACGGAAATCGCCCGACGTCTCGCGCGCTTGGCCGGCTGCCCGTTCATCAAAGTCGAGGCCTCAAAATACACGGAAGTCGGTTACGTGGGCCGCGACGTCGAATCCATGGTCCGCGATCTGGTCGAGACCGCGATCGACATGATCCGCGAGGAAAAACTCGACGAAGTCGCCGACCGCGCCGAACAGGCCGCGGAAGAGCGCGTCCTCGACCTTCTCCTCCCTCTCTCTCCTCCGCCCGCTCCCGGCACAAGCGAAGCCGACGCCGCCGCGCAACGCGAACAGTCGCAGCGCACCCGCGAAAAGCTTCGCGCGCAGCTTCGCGAAGGCAAGCTCGATCAGCGCATGGTCGATCTCGAGGTCCGCGAGCGCATGATGCCGTCCTTCGAAATCATCTCTAATCAAGGCGTCGAGGAGATGGACGTCAACATCAAGGACATGCTTTCCGGAATGTTCGGCCAGCAAAAAAAGAAGCGCAAGATGTCCGTCGCCGACGCCTTCGAATACCTCATTCAGGAAGAAGAGAACAAGCTCCTCGACATGGACCAGATCACGCGTATCGCCGTCGAGCGCGCCGAGCAGATGGGCATCATCTTTATCGACGAGATCGACAAAGTCGCCGGTCGCGAATCCGGCCACGGCCCTGATGTTTCGCGCGAAGGCGTCCAGCGCGACATTCTCCCCATCATCGAAGGGACGACCGTCAACACGCGCTACGGCATGATCCGCACCGACCATATTCTCTTCATCGCCGCCGGCGCTTTCCACGTTTCGAAGCCCTCGGACCTCATCCCCGAGTTGCAGGGCCGCCTTCCCATTCGCGTCGAGCTGCAATCGCTCAAGGAAGAAGATTTCATCCGCATCCTCACCGAACCGAAAAACGCCCTCCTCAAGCAAGCCGTCGCCTTGCTCGACACGGAAGGGGTCAAGCTCAGCTTTTCCGACGACGCCGTAGCCGCGATCGCGCGCTTCGCCACCAGCGTAAACGAACAGACGGAAAATATCGGCGCCCGCCGTCTCCACACCATTCTCGAAAAAGTTCTCGACGAGCTCTCCTTCGAAGCTCCCGACCTCAAAAAGAAAACCGTGAAGGTCGATTCCGCCTACGTGAACAAGCAGCTCGCCGACATTGTCAAGAACCAGGACCTGAGCCGCTACATCCTGTAACCAGCGCAAAACGAATGCTGCTCCCCCTCGCGCGCCAATCCAAGAAACTGTCATTCCGAGCGGAGCACGCGGCCTCTTCGCCTGCGGAGCCGAGGAATCTCTCTTCGATGATGGGGGCGCTAAGACTCATAGCAATAGGCCTCTGCGCACCATGGATTTTCGCGCTCGCCGGCTGCGCCGCCCCCGGCGAACCCATTGCGCCCTCACCGCCGGTCCCCGCCCCCGTCACGGATCTCACGGCGCATCAGGCCGGCGACGGTGTCCAGCTCATTTTCACCTTGCCCGGCAGAACTATCACCGGCGACAAACTCTCTGAAGCACCCTCCGTCGAAGTACTCCGCGGAACCTTGAAGGCCGACGGCACGCCTGACAATAAATCCTTTCGAATCGTCTACACCATTCCCGGTGCAATGCTGGACGACTATCTCGCGGAAGGCCGCGTGCGCTTCACCGATCCCGTGCCTCCCGATGATGTGCGCGCGCATCCCGGCGCCACTTTCGTTTATCGTGTGCGCACGCGCGCTTCGCGCAAACGCGCCTCGGCGGATTCGAACACTGTAACCTCGCGCCTTTTCCCCGTTCCCGAGCGCATCATTTCCTTGCAAACCCGCGTCACGGAATCAGCCATCGAATTGAGCTGGTCTGCCCCCGTGCGGACTTCCGCGGGCGATCCGCTCTCGGGTGTCTCGAGCTATCACGTCTGTCGCGGCGAACTGGATCCTTCCTCCGCCGACGCCTCGAAAGACTTATCCCAGGCAAAATGGATTTCTCCGCTCGTCTTGCTCGCACCGGCGCTCGAGACCAGTTATCGCGACGCTTCCTTCGATTTCGGCAAAACCTATCTCTACACCGTTCGCAGTGTCATCATCGTGGAAAACAATTCCCTCGAATCCAGCGACTCGATTGCCGCCATCGTCACGCCACGCGACATCTTCCCGCCCGCCGCGCCGCAAGACCTCGTCGCCGCCGTCCTCCCCGGCGCTACCCCCGGGTCGCTTGAGATCGATCTCTCCTGGTCGATTAATCTTGAAACCGACCTCGCCGGCTATCGCGTCTATCGCAGTGAAGAGCAAGGCACGCGGGGCAAGTTGTTGACCTCTGATCTTTTGCCCACCCCTGCTTATCGTGATACATCTGTGGAGCCCGGCCACCGCTACTGGTATAGTGTGACCGCAGTTGATCGCGCCGGTAACGAAAGCTCGCCGAGCGCGCCTGCAGATACCGGCGTCACGCAACCTCCGTCGTAGCCCCGGGTTATTCTTGCTGTGGCTGGCATCTCACCAATACCGGTGCCCGCCAAGGAGTCTTGGAGCCCAGCAGCCCATGCCCGTCAGCGTCCAATTGCCGGGGTATCGGTGGTTTCACGTTTTCAAGAACGTGGCCGTCCGCGTCGGTGTTTACGTGGGTGTTTGTCTTTCTCTCATCCTGGGCGTGTGGGTCTTCGTCGCCAATCGCATGCCATTCCTTGAACGCTTCGCCCTCGAGCGCAATCTGGCTGCCGCGGCCGTCCTTGGTTTTCTGTCTATCCTCCCGGTGCTTCGCTTTCTTCGCTCGCCCGGGAATCTGCTCGCTTCGGGCTTGATTGCCTGGTCGATTTTCAGTTTTACCTATCGTTTGTTTTGCATCTTCTTTGAGTTACTCGGCGAAAAACACAGCACCTTTCAAATCTTCATGCGCGGTTTTATTGTATATATGATTTTCGCGACGCTCTCCTGGATCGGCACGATGTTCTGGCGATCGCGCGAGGGTACCGTGTCTCATCCAAAACATCACTTGAGCTGACCCCAAATGAAATTTTGCCGGTTTTCCCCACTCGATTCTTCTCTGCCAAAAAATAGCTCTCCCCTTTGTGGTCTCATCGAAGGCGAACAGATTCAGGAAATTTCCGGCCCGCCGTGGAACCAGTGGTCGCGCGCCTCTCGGAATTGGCCGCTCGCGAAGGCTCGTCTTCTCGCGCCTGCCGAGCCCGGCAAAGTCATCTGCGTTGGCCGCAACTACGCTGCCCACGCCGCCGAGCTCGGCAACGAAGTGCCCAAGGAACCTCTCCTCTTTCTGAAGCCACCCTCCTCCATCATCGGTCCGGAAGAGCCCATCGTCCTCACGCCCTACTCCCAGCGCGTCGAGCACGAAGGTGAGCTTGCTCTCATCATGAGTCGCCGCTGTTCTCAGCTTGCGGATTCCGACGACCCTTTGTCCTATGTCCTCGGTTACACCTGCCTCAACGATGTCACCGCGCGCGACATCCAAAAAAAAGAAGTTCAATTCACCCGCGCCAAGAGTTTCGACACTTTCTGCCCGGTCGGCCCGCACATCGAAACACAACTCGACCCTACGAACGTTCTCGTCGAGATGCACGTCAACGGCGCGCGCCGCCAGTCCGGCAGCACTTCGCTGATGATTTATCCCATTCCGTTTCTGGTGCGATTTATTTCCCGTATGATGACGCTGCTTCCGGGCGACCTCATCGCCACGGGCACGCCTGCGGGAGTCGGTCCCTTGGTCGCCGGTGACGTCGCCGAGGTCAGCGTTGCCGGAGTTGGCGTGTTGCGCAACCCGGTGCATGCCCCGCACGCGTAGTTGTGCGCGCCCCGCGATGTTTCGGTAGAATACTCGAACAGCGGGGGCCATACCGGAATGAACCGTCCCATTTTCCCGAATATAAAAGCGCCGGTTTTCAATCACGCCTCGAATGGCATTTCGCCGGCTCCTCGGGAGTTAATCAGTTGTTAGCGCTTCCTCCCGATTGGAAAATCACCGCCGCGCTCGTGTGCGCTGCTGTCGCCGCCGCGGCCATGATTGCTTATGCTTTTGTTCGCCCCGCCGAGGATCCCGAAGAGGTGGAGCGACGCCGCCGTCTGCATCTGAATCAGATCGGCCGCATCGCGGAAGGCCAGGTCGTCGAACTTTCAGAGCACCCTCCATTCCCCGCGAAAAAACCCAAGGGGCTTTTCGGTTCTCGTGCGCGTTCGCTCGCCGACACTCGGCTGCGAAAGCTCGTTTCTTACAGTTATGCGATTTCCGGTGTTACCTACCACACGGCGCAGGACGTTACCGGCCTCGAAAGCCAGATTCGCTTCGACCGCATAGCCGCAGGCCAGCCCGCCAGCATCAAATACGATCCTTCCAACCCGAGCGATTCCATCCTCGCCGCCGACGACTGGTCAGGCTTGCGCTGAGTAAAACAAGGCGCCTTCACTTCTGAGGGAACGCCTCTAATTTTCGCCCAGGTTGCGTTATCCTTTCCAACAGTCCCAAACAGCCGTGTACATGGTCCAATGAAAACGATTCTCGCTTATCTCTTGACCACCATCCTCATCGTGGCGATGACCCTCACGGCCATGTTCACTCTGGTGCGCGCGACGGTTTACGTCACCTCCATTCCTTCGCCCCTTTCCCGCGCTTTCGCCATCGGCGCGGAATTGCTTCTCGGAGTTATCCTGCTTCTTGGCACCGTCTGGCTGGCCACGCACCTCGCCGTGCGCATTTATGGCCGCAAGGATATATCTCCACCGGGAGGACCCGTTGCCTGACAAAACATCTGCTACCGCCCGCTCTTCCGAGAAGCGCGATCGACTCGAGGAGTTGCGCCGGCGTTCCGCTGAAGCCGAAGCCGGCGGCGGGCCAGAGCGCCGCGAGCGCGAGCACAAAGCCGGAAAACTTACCGTGCGCGAACGCGTCCATCTTCTTCTCGACGAAGGCACCTTCGAAGAACTCGACAAATTTGTGCGCCACCACTGCGTCGATTTCGGCATGGAGGAGCAGCGCCCCGCGGGCGACGGCTTCGTCACCGGCTTTGGCCGCATCGACGGCCGCCTTGTCTACGTTTTCGCGCAGGACTTCACCGTCTTCGGCGGCTCGCTTTCGGAAACCAACGCGTCGAAAATCTGCAAAATCATGGACCTGGCCATGCGCGCAGGCGCTCCTGTGATCGGCCTCAACGATTCCGGCGGCGCGCGCATTCAGGAAGGCGTGATGTCTCTCGCCGGCTACGCCGATATTTTCCTCCGCAACACGCTCGCCAGCGGCGTCGTTCCTCAAATCAGCGCGATCATGGGCCCCTGCGCGGGCGGCGCAGTCTATTCTCCCGCCATCACCGACTTCATCTTTATGACCCGCGAAACCTCCTACATGTTCGTGACTGGGCCCGAAGTCATCAAGACCGTCACCCACGAAGAAGTCACCAAACAGGAACTCGGCGGCGCCATGACCCACAACGCCACCAGCGGCGTGGCCCACTTCGTTTCCCGCGATGATGCGGAATGTCTTGCCATGATTCGCGAATTGATGAGCTTTCTCCCCTCCAACAATCTCGAGGATCCGCCGCGCAAAGTCTCCTCCGATCCTGCCAACCGCCGCGAAGAATCGCTCAATACCCTGGTCCCCGAAGACCGGCAAAAACCCTACGATATGAAGGATGCCATCCACGCCATCGTGGACAACGGTTATCTCTTCGAAGTTCACGAGCACTTCGCGAAAAATATCGTTGTCGGCTTCGCGCGGCTCGACGGACGCCCCGTCGGCATCGTCGCAAATCAGCCTGCTTTCCTCGCCGGCGTCCTGGACATCAACGCTTCCGTGAAAGGTGCGCGCTTTGTGCGCTTTTGTGACGCGTTCAACATTCCGCTCGTCACCTTCGAGGATGTTCCCGGCTTCCTCCCTGGCACGCAGCAGGAATTTGGCGGCATCATCAAGCATGGCGCGAAGCTTCTATACGCCTTTGCCGAAGCCACCGTTCCGAAAATCACGGTGATTACCCGCAAAGCCTATGGCGGCGCCTACTGCGTCATGTCCAGCAAGCACATTCGCACCGACGCGAATTTCGCCTGGCCCATGGCGGAGATCGCCGTGATGGGTCCCGAAGGCGCCGTTAACATCGTCTACAAACGCGAGCTCGACAAAGCTCCCGAATCCGAACGTGAAAAATTGCGTCAGGAAAAAATCGCCGAGTTCCGCGACCGCTTCGCGAACCCCTTTGTCGCCGCCGAGCGCGGCTACATCGACGCCGTCATCGAGCCCGCCGAAACTCGCGCACGCATCATCACCGCCCTCCGCGCCCTCGAAAACAAGAAAGACACAAATCCACGCAAGAAGCACGGCAATATCCCTCTTTAGCGCGTCGCAGTGATAGCCGGTGAGGTCGTCGCAGAAATCCCGGCCCGGCCGGGAACACCAACCCCAAGAAAAAACACGGCAACATCCCGCTATAACCGCGATTGAAAATGCGTGTCATCCCGACCGGAGCGGCCGGCTTTTTCTTGCGCTCGGTTTCTGAGCGCCGGCCGCGCAGTGGAGGGATCGCGGCAATACCGACCCTCACTCAGATCGGCGTAACCATGAAGTCTTAACGAGGAAAATCTTCGCTCAGATCGCGGAACTTGGGATTTACTAACCGGATGATCGCCATCTTCTTCTCTCGTCGCCACCCTTTGATTTGTTTCTCCCGGCTAATCGCGCTCCTGATGTCCCCGAATGCCTCGAAGTAAACCAAGCGCTTCACATCGTATTTCGCTATGAAGCCGCGGGGCAGTTTCCGTCTATGCTCCATCACCCGGCGCTCAAGATGATTCGTGACGCCGGTATATAGCACACCACCCGCACTCGCCAGAATATAGACGTGACAAACCAAGATCCGTGTTCCTGAGGAAGTTTTCTTCCTGCTCTGTGTCTCCGTGCCTCTGTGGCCAATCCCCTCTTACTTCAGCAAATACTCCTCTAAAAATTCCACCGTCGCGTAAAACTGAAAATCAAGATTCGTCTTTTTCCGGAAACCGTGGCCCTCGTCTTTGCCGATCACGAACCACACCGGCGTGCCTTGCTTCTTTAGCGCTGCCGCGATCTGCTCGGACTCGCTTACCGGCACCCGCGGATCGTTCTTCCCGGCGACGACCATCATCGGCTTTTTGATTTTCTCGATGTTGTTCATGGGCGCGATTTTCTCGAGGTACTCCCGCATCTTCGGGTCGCGCTCGTCACCGTACTCCACGCGCCGCAAATCCCGCCGGTACGCTTCCGTGTGCTCGAGGAACGTCACCAGGTTCGACATCCCCACGATATCCACCGAGCAGCGAATCCGGTCGCTGTAAAACGTCGAGACCGCCAGCGTCATGTGCCCTCCGTAGCTCCCGCCCGTCACGCATATCCGGTCGGCGTCCAGGTCTGGCCGCGTTCCGATCCAATCGAATAGGGCATTGATGTCTTTGTACGTGTCGTCGCGTTTGAATCCGTTGTCCAGCAGTGAAAACGTCTTTCCGTATCCCGTCGACCCGCGTACGTTCGGATAAATCAGCGCAATTCCCAATTCATTGAGGTAGTAATTGCTGCGTCCCAGAAACGTCGGTTGCGACTGCCCCTCCGGTCCGCCGTGAATCACCACCAGTACCGGCCGCTTCCCCGTAAACTTCGCGGGTGGCTTGTATAAAAACCCCGAAATCTCCTTGCCATCGAAGCTCTTCCACTTCACTAGCTCCGCTTCCGGGAATGCATCCGTCTTTACTGCCGTCTCGCTCGTCGTCCAGCGCTCGATTTTTCCTGTCGTTACGTCCAGCGAGTAGCAATCCCCTGGTCCCCGCGCGTTGTTTAGCGAAAACCCCACATCGCGGCCATTCCGGTGCCAATGTACTGCACCCATGACACCAATCGGCAATTTCCCAATCTCCACCTCTTTCGTTGCAGCGGGGGCCATATCAATTATGTGGATAACACTGATTCCATCTTCGTTTGTCACGAACGCAATCCGCTTTCCGTCGCGTGTGATGTCGAAGCTGTCTACATCCCAACGAATTCCCGGGGCCAGATAGTGGTGCTCCTTCGTAGTTAAATCGACGTACGCCAGCCGGTGAAACTCCGAATCCTTGTCCGTCGTTACATAAACGCCTTTTCCGTCCTTGCTGAACCTTCCTTCACCATAGGAAATTTTCTCCGCCGTATCCCGGGGCGTCAGCGCTGTCTTCTCTCCCGTCGTCGTGTCCACCAGCCAGAGATACGACTCATTGATTGAGAGCTCCTCTAGCAGCAAAATTTTCTTGTCATCCGGCGACCAGTCCAGCGGCTGCCAGCCTCCTCCCGCAAGCTGAGTCAACAAATGATCCGTTTTCGGGTCCGCCGGATTCATCACCCACAAATCGCTATCCTTCCCTGTCCGCCGCGTCGACATATACGCGATCTGATCCCCGCCCGAAGACCACGGCCCCGGCAAATTCCGTGACTTCCCATCCGTCAGCAGCGTCACGTCCCCGCTCGCCATGTCGTAGCGATACAGCTGGTACCACTCGCCGCCGCCAATATCTTTTACAAACACAATGTAGTCGCGCCCGTTTGGATGAAATCTTCCATTCGTGACCGCATCCGGAAAAAATGTCAGTTGTTGCCTCGCGCCGCCCGGCATCTTCACTAGGTGCAGTTGCGCCGTGTCCGCGAACCGCGTGGCAATCAACATTTCCCGCCGCTCTGGATTCCAATCCGCCAGCGTCGCGCTCCGGTAGGATCCGTACCGCCCCGCTGTTTCCACCAACGCCGCCGGAATCTTCGGCACGCCGTCCACCACCAGGCTCTCCGGCGGCGCAATCACCACCTCTTGCCCTCGAGTACTTCCCGCAACGATGCACATCAACGCGAACAACAATCCAAGCCGTTTCCTCATGGAAAACTCCTCTCGGTAAACTTTGCCGCTACTTCATACACCGCAAGCGATTGGACACGCAAGTTCATCCGCCTGCCCGGCTCCACTCGCCGCTCATGCTAAGATTTCGCTGCGCAACACCTGGCCCATGTTCAAGAAAATCCTGATCGCCAATCGCGGTGAAATCGCCGTGCGCATTCAGCGCGCCTGCCGCGAACTCGGCATCCGCTCCGTCGCCGTTTTCAGCGACGTGGACCGCGCCTCCGTTCACGTTCGCCTCGCCGACGAAGCCTATCCCATCGGCCCGGCTCCCTCGCGCGAAAGCTATCTCCGAATCGACAAGATTATAGATGTAGCCCGCCGATCCGGCTGCGACGCCGTCCATCCCGGTTACGGCTTCCTCGCGGAAAATCCCGCGCTCCCGCGCGCCTGCGCAGACGCGGGTCTCACCTTCATCGGCCCGCCGGCCGAGGCCATGGAGGCGCTCGGCTCAAAAACAGCCGGCCGCCAGCTCGCCCGCCGCTCCGACGTGCCGTCTGTTCCCGGAGCGAATGCTCCCATCGAAAATCCGGAAGACGCCCAGGCCCTCGCGCAAAACATGGGCTATCCCGTTTTGCTCAAAGCGGTCGCTGGCGGCGGCGGCAAAGGCATGCGCGTGGTCGTGCGCGACGCGGAATTTTCTTCCGCCTGGCGCGACGCGTCCTCGGAAGCCGCCAACGCTTTCGGCGACCCGCGCCTCTATCTCGAGAAATATCTCGAGAAGCCGCGCCACATCGAAATCCAGATTCTTGCCGACGCCCACGGCCGCGTCGTCTCTCTCGGCGAGCGTGAATGTTCCGTGCAGCGCCGCCACCAGAAGGTCATCGAGGAAGCGCCCTCGCCCGTCGTTACCCCCGATCTCCGCAAAAAAATGAGCGAAGCCGCCGTCCGCCTCGCGCGCGCCGGAGGCTACATCAACGCCGGCACAGTGGAATTTCTCGTTGACGCGCAAAATAATTTTTATTTCCTTGAGGTAAACACCCGCTTGCAGGTCGAACATCCTGTCACCGAGCAGGTCACTGGCCTCGACCTCGTAAAACTCCAGATTGCCATCGCCGCCGGCCATCGCCTCCCGTTTGCCTGGGAAACCATCACGCCGCGCGGTCACGCCATGGAAGTGCGCCTTTACGCCGAGGATCCCGACAATAATTTCTTTCCTTCACCCGGAAAAATCATCTCTCGCCGCGTGCCGAGCGGCCCAGGCATTCGCCTGGATGAAGGTGTCTACTCCGGATGGACCGTGCCCATGGAATACGATCCGCTTCTCGCCAAACTCATCGCTTGGGGAAACAGCCGCGAAGAAACCATCGCCCGTCTGCGCCGCGCTCTCGAGGAATACGCCGTCACCGGAATAAAAACAAATACCGCGCTTTTTCGCCGCATCCTCACCGAACCAGATTTTCTCCGCGCCGACATTCACACCAAATGGCTCGATGAGCTTCTTCAGCGGCCGCGCCCCGCTGCAAGCGATCTCGCCGCGAAATACGGTGCGGAAGAACAAAAAAACTGCGCCGCTGACGCCGCCGTGATCGCTGCCGCCCTCTGGCAGGCCGCGCAATCGGGAGCGCCGGGCCCGCCTGCCCAGGCAAGCTCGAGCGCAGTGTCTTCTCCCCCCAACGAGCCCTCCCGCTGGAAACAGGAAGGCCGGCGCGAACAACTGGACCGCACTCCATGAAATTTGAAGTCCGCATCGACGAACAAATCCGAGTCGTCGAACTCGAACGTGAAGACGCCCGCTGGCGAATATCACTCGATGGCCAGCCAGTCGACGCCGACGCCGTCGAAATCGCGCCCAACATTTTTTCCATTCTTCTTCGCGGCCAGTCGCACGAAATTCGCGTCACGCCCTCTCCGAACGGAACCCTGACGCTGCAAACCGGTTGCGAAGAATTCACCGCCGAAGTCATTGATCCCCGTGCCTGGAGCGGCCGCCGCCACAGCGCGGTCGAAGCCGAAGGCCGTCAGCAAATCGTTGCGCCCATGCCCGGAAAAATCGTTCGCGTTCTCGTGAAATCGGGCGACGCTGTCGAAGCCGGTCAGGGTCTTCTAGTTGTGGAAGCCATGAAAATGCAAAACGAAATTCGCTCGCCGAAATCCGGCGTGGTCGAGCGTCTGCTCGCCGAAGAAGGCCAAGCCGTAAACGCCGGCGAAATTCTGGCCTGGGTAAACTGAGCTAGAAAAAAACGGGAGCAGCGATGAACAAATTAGAAAAGCACAAACCAACTAACATTTTTTAAAGCCGTCGAAAAAAGCTTTGTGCTGCGCGAGTATTTCTTGTTTCTTCTCCAAATTCGGCTCCAACGACCACTCACCCATTTCGTGCGTGCCGCCCAGGAGAATCCCGTCCGTTCGGGGAAACATGTAGACGTCGTCGTGGCCGACTGAATATTGCACCTCGGGCTGGGGCAATAGGATTGTGAGTTGTCCCTTCACGGGAGTTAACTCTTCATCAGCAAACAGCGCCTTCGCGCCTAATCCCGTGCAATTGAAGACCAGCTTCTCCGGTAATTTTTGAATCTCGCTCTTGTCCTGAAGCCCCATTACTTTTACGCTCGCCCCGGCAAGCCGGATCTCGTCCAGTAAAGCCGCCAAATAAATGGACGGCTCGATGATCATCGTGTCGAACTGGCGCACAAACGCGTTATTCGGGAATGGATGCTCCCTCGGAGACAGATCGCGCAGCTCCGGCAGCATCGCGCGCAAAGCACTCTCTTTTCCGAAAGAGCCTTGCTCGTCCCACGGCTCGTTGCCCAGAGAATAGTTACGCATCCACCGAACCCCGTATTGCGGCCCAACCATAATCTGGTATCGCCGGTAAGCAAACTCCAGCGCCGCCTGTAATTGTTGATTGAAGAGCGCCGTCCGTTTGTCATGTTGCGAAACGTAATGTGGAAACCATTGCCCGCCTGCAATGTTCGAGGTCGTGTTCGGCGGCAAATCCTTTGCGTAAATCGTGACCGTCGCACCGGACTCTTGCAGTAATCTGGCAGTCGCGAGCCCCACGGCTCCGCAACCCAGCACCGCCACGGGCCCAGCATGTCCTGCGAGGCCCAAATCCACGGCCAGCTTCGCCGTTCCCCAAGAAAGAGTGATCCCTGCGCCGCCGTGGCCGTAGTTGTGGACAACGAGAGTGTCGTCCAGTTTTTCCGCACACACAACAAAGCCTGACGGCCGGTATGGCCGCAGGCCCACCACCGTTCGTATTTCGCGGTCGGCGGAAACATGCACGGGAGGCAATCCGCACGCTCCGCCAACAAAAGAAATATCAGGAGCCCCGTAGGCACGACTTGCGCTCGAAGCTGCGTTGCGTCTTGCGGCGCATCCTGACAGCAAGGAAAGCGAAGCGGATGCCGCAAGCGACGCGCTCGCAAAACTTGTCTGTCGAAGGAATTGGCGGCGATTCATGACGTTGCGCTGCTCTCGTAGGGCTCGCCTTTTTTACCCCGAGCCAGATCGAGGAGCGAGCCGTCTTTTGCGCAAAATTTATTATGGCTGGACGGGCTGCTGCTTCGGAGGAGGCAGCGAGGTCTTCGCCGCATCGGGCAATTTCCCCGCGGCTTCGATCACCTGCTGCGCGAGGTAATTCGTTACGCGCACTTCATCGCGGGCGATCGCCAAATAGGCGGCGCGCAGCAACTGCTCTTTCCGGTTGCGCAGCGTGTCGCGAATGGTTTGCTGCACTTGCGGGTCGGTGATGCCACGAAGTCCCGGCGACTCGCGCGTGATCAACTTCAAAATGCGATAACCGTCTTTCAACTGCAGCGGCGAGCTCACCTGGCCGGGCTTCATGCCCATGACCGTTTTCTTAAGCAGGGGATCGACCTGCGGCGGGTTGAGGCCGGATTCCGGAATATAGCCAAGGTCTCCGCCGTTGGACGCGGAATTCACGTCTTCCGAATAATCCATCGCCAGTTGCGCAAAGTCGGCGCCGCTGTTGAGCCGGTCCACCAGCATTTTGATTTTGCGCTGGGCCTGGGGTTCGTCAATCGCGTCGTCATTCTTGCGGTTGCGCAACCCCTGATCCTTGTGCGGCGTCACCAGGATTTGCGCGATGCGATACTGCGGTTCGGCAACGTTGAACTGCGCCTTGTTGGCGTTGTAAAAATCGGTTACGTCCTGATCGGTGATGGAAATTTTCGCCACGACTTCGCGGTTGAGCAATTTTTGGATCGAAAGCTGGCGGCGCAGATCGTGTTTCAAATCATCCACCGAAACGCGGCGGTCATTCAGTTGCCGCTGGAATTCATCTTCCGTGTAGGGGCTCTTCAACTCGGTGAATTTGTCTTCCACTTCGCCGTCGGTGGCCTCGAGGTTCAGTTTCTTGGCGCGCTCGAGGAGAATTTCGTTGTTGATCAGTTCGTCGAGAACGTTCAGCTTCAGCGAGAGAGCTTCTTCCTGAGAAGGCTCCTGCCCTTCGGGATTCACGCGCGTGCGGTAGTATTTATCGACTTCGTCGCGCTTAATCTCTGTGCCGTTCACCACGGCCCAGACGTCAGCGGCGTGTGGCGTGGGTTTGTTGCAGCCCGCGCCGCTGAAAAATACAACCGCGGGCAACGCAAGCAGCGGCAAACGCACCGCAATGCGCGCCAATGTCTGAAAGCGCAGGCCCTGAATGGGCAGGCCCGAAATGGGCTGGCCCTGAATCGACGGGCTAGGACGCAAGAGTTTCAAGGGTGGATTCTCAGGCAGCTTTCTTCACTCGGCCGGCGCGGATGCAGGCGGTGCAAACACGCAGATGTTTTTTTGCGCCGTTCAAGAGCGCGTGGACGCGCTTCAGGTTGGGATTCCATCGCCGCCGCCGGGTGTTGTTGGCGTGGCTGATAACGTTGCCATAGTGCGGCGTTTTGCCGCAAAGTTCACACTTCAATGCCATAGTGTTCCTGTTCAAAAATGAGAATGTCGAAAAACAAGCTCCTTATTCTATCAGACGCCCTCCCGGTAACAAAGAGAGAGAATGGAAGGTGGAAGAGGGACGCCACCGCCGTCGGAATAAACTCCATGCGCGCTGCCTGGATCGGAGCAAGAGTTCGTAAGTGCTTGAAAACACGAAGCAGATTATGTGGGGTGTACCCACCCCCGGTGTTTTTTGCAAAGAGTGCGGAACAATATGATTGTAAAGGAGTTGTCGAAAACACTCCTGCAAAAGAGTGCGCAAGAGATTGAAAACAAAGGGAACAGAAAATGCCGTTTTCGGGTCTGGGAGTAACTACTATGCAAACAATCTGGCGGGTCGAGGGAGCGTAGGGGCGATTGCCCTGCGCGGACGACGACCAAACCATAACGCATTTATAGCGCGGATTTGTTTTACTGTCAAGGGAATTGTTGTAGTGGTATTGTTCGAATGAGATGAGACGCCGTAAGTGAACGATGGAAAAGGGATTACTCCGTTTCGCTACAGGAAGTAGCAGAAAAATGTGGGGCATGCCTGTCGGAGCGGGAGGTAAGGGCTGTCGACGTTGGTCCGACCGTGCATGCAGCTGACTCTAAACCCGCACCCTTTGATGAAGCAAAACCCAAAGGGATGCGGCACCCGGCGCCGGGCCGAAGACGAATTAGCAGGAGCACGCGTAGCCCTGGTGAAACCTGATCATGATCTCGTCCCGGAAGCGAGCGGACCAGGTGACTTTGACGTCCCGAGGGTTAACTTCCGAGCGGCCCGTCATCCACTCAGAATCGCCATAAGCCAGAAAGAAACTTCCAGACCCCTCCAACCGGGGTACCCGGGGGTGAGTCGTGGCGAACACTGAAGGATTTTTCGTTTGGCTTGGACGAAAATCGAGGGCTTCATACCAGGAGTCGGGGTTGCAATGCGCCCCGAACCAACTGACTAAGACTCACAAGACTATATGGTTTACGCAGGACGGATGCACCTTTTTCGACCATAGAAACAAGAGCCCTTGCTTTGGGCGTGTAGCCCGTCGTAAAGATCACTGGGATGGCAGGCCGCAACGCGCACATTTCCAAATAGGCTTCTGGACCGCTCAGCGAAGGCATCACAACGTCCATAACAATCAAATCGATCTTATCGGCGTTCAGTTTGAAGAGCTCGAGAGCCTTCGTACCATCGGACGCGGCAAGAATGCGATAGCCTAGCGCCTGCAACATTTCCTGCGCCGTATCTCGAAGGCCGTCGTGATCTTCGGCCAGCAGGATTGTTTCGGTGCCCCTCAAAGGCTGATTTTCACAGGCTGCATCGTCAGGTTCGTGCACTCCGTTGTCGGCAGCGAGATAGACCTGGAAAGAGGTTCCTTTTCCGGGTTCACTGCTTGTGAGGATGAATCCACCGTGCTGGTTCACAATGCCGTGCACGGTGGCGAGGCCAAGCCCTGTTCCTTTTCCTGTCTCTTTGGTCGTGAAGAAAGGTTCAAACATGCTATCCATCGTCGCCTGGTCCATACCGACGCCGGTATCAGTTACCGATAGCAAGACAAAACTCCCGGGCCGGCTATAAGCGCGGTTGCGGCAGAACTCCGCTCCAAGTTCGACGTTTTGAGTCTCAATGAGTAGTTGGCCTCCTCCCGTCATGGCATCCCGCGCGTTAAGGCAGAGATTCATTAACACTTGTCCGATCTGCGTAGGGTCGGCAAGCGTGACGCGGAGGTCCGGAGCGACACGAACCTGGACCTCGATATCCTCTCCGATTATTCTGCTGAGAAGCCCCATTTCTTCTTTGACGAGGATATTTAGATTGATCTTTCTAGTTTGCGGGACTTGCCCTCCAGCAAACGCTAGAAGTTGAGAAGTCAATTTTCCAGCCCGCACAGATTGGTCACGGATCTTCTGAAAACGATTGTGTAAACCATTCTCAGGTTTCGTTTCTTCACACCCCATTTCCGCCCAGCCTAGGATCGCGCCGATCATATTGTTGAAATCGTGCGCAATTCCACCGACGAGCCTTCCTATTGCTTCATATTTTTGCAATTGTTGTACGCGTCGATCCAGCCGCCTTTTCTCCTTGCGTTCCCTCGCATCCCGTAGCTCACGTTGAACAGCCGGAACCAGGCGCTTGAGATTCGTCTTCATCACGTAGTCCTGAGCACCGATTCTCATGGCGTCCGCGGCCACATCTTCTCCGATTGTGCCGGACACGAAAATGAATGGAACGTCGGCATCTCTTTCCCTTACCATTTTCAAAGCTTCGGTTCCTGAGAAGTGCGGCATGGAATGGTCTGAGATGATGATGTCCCAGTTCTTGTTTAGAGCGATCGCCATACCACCAGCCGAGTCCACGCGCTCAGAGTTAATTTTGAACCCCGCCTGCCGAAGAAGTAGGAGCAGGAGTGCAGCGTCGTCCTCGGAATCCTCTATGATGAGCAATCGCATAGAGTTTTGCATCTAGACTTTCCTTGGTGCTGGTTCATTTATAACCAGCCAATACAAACCGAGTTGCGCGGCCGCGACGACGAACTGATCGAAGTCCACCGGCTTGCGAACATAACTATTTGCGCCGAGATCGTAACCGTTAATGCGATCCTGGTCCTCGTTCGAGGACGTGAGAATGACTACCGGGAGCAGTTTTGTTCGATCATCGGCGCGAAGGCGACGAAGCACGCCCAACCCATCCAGTTTGGGTAGCTTCAAATCAAGCAGAACCACTTGGGGCACTTCCGCGGTGTTGCGGCCTGCATGGATGCCTTCGCCAAAAAGATAATCCAATGCCTCCACACCGTCGCGCGCAACTACGACTTCGTTCACAATCTTGTTCTTTTTCAACGCTCGAACCGTTAGGGCTTCGTCGTCGGGATTATCTTCGACCAGCATAATCACATTGTTTTTCATAAACGCTCCTTTAGGAAGCCGCTCCACTCAGCGTGAAATAAAAAGTCGCACCATGGTCAACCGCGCTTTTCGCCCAGATACGCCCGCCGTGGCGGTGAACGATCCGCTGCACCGTGGCCAAACCTACCCCCGTGCCGGCAAACTCACTCATTGAGTGAAGTCGCTGGAACGCACCGAAAAGCCGGTTTGCATAGGCCGGATCGAATCCCGCGCCGTCGTCTCTCACGAAATACGCCAGGGTTCCATCTTCGTGCGTCACGCCAAACTCGATATGCGCGGACGCCCGCTTGGATGTGAATTTCCAGGCATTGCTCAGCAGGTTCTCCAGCACGGCCCGCAACAATCCCGGGTCCGCAGTTGTCTTAAGGCCATCTTCGACGCGCAGTTCAATATGCCGTTCAGGCTGACTCTTCTGAAGGTCGCCCGCCACGGAGAACGCCATCGCGCTGATATCCACACTTTGGGTATGCATCTCGGTGCGTGATAGCCGTGAAAGGTTCAATAGGTCGTCAATCAACGTTCCCATGCGTTGTGTTGCGGCACGTATCCGATTCAGGTGAGTCTTGCCCGTCTCATCGAGTTGGTCACCGCAATCTTCCAGCAAAGCATGGCTGAACCCGTCGATGGTCCTAAGCGGAGCTCGCAGGTCATGCGAAACCGAATAGCTGAATGATTCCAGTTCATTGTTGACGGCAATCAGTCCAGCATTCGATCGCGCCAGTTCCTTTCGCTTGCGTTCCACCTCGTCTTCAGCCTCTCTTTTTTTGGTGATGTCCCGAGTTACCTTGCCGAAGCCGCGCAATCGCCCATCTTTATCGCGCAGCGCAGTGATCAGCACGTTGGCCCAAAATTCGGAACCGTCCTTGCGTACACGCCAGCCTTCCTCTTCAAAACGCCCCTGTTCCGCCGCGATCTCCAGTTCCAGGGAAGGCTTGTCCAGCGCCACCGCTTCCAGAGTGTAGAACTTTGAGAAGTGCTCGCCGATAATCTCCTCAGCGCGATAGCCCTTAATGCGCTCCGCGCCGTCGCTCCAAGTGGTTATTCGGCCCTCCGGGTCGAGCATGAGGATTGCGTAATCCTTCACTCCCATAACCAATAGTCGAAACTTTTCGTCGCTCTGCTGCAATGCCTCTTCCGCCTGTTTACGCTCCGAAATATCTCGAATCGCGCTCGAGACTAGAATGCCCTCCTCTGTTTCTAGTGGACTGAGACTGATCTCCACGGGAAATTCGGTGCCATCTTTGCGAAGCGCGTAGAGTTCAAGGCCCGCACCCATAGATCGAACCTTGGGATCGCTGAAGAATCGACGTCGGTGGACAGGATGCTTTCCGCGGAATCTCTCTGGCAGTAGTACTTCAATACTTTGACCAAGTAATTCGCTGCGCGCGTGGCCGAACATTTTTTCCGTCTGAGAATTGACAAGAACGATTTTTCCTTCCTGGTCGACGATTACAATCGCGTCCGGGGCCGCTTCCAGAAAATCGCGGAATTTCTTCTCTTCGTGTTTTCGCTCTTGAATTTCTTTCTCCAGCTCCCTGTTTGCCTGAATCCATTGGCCGGAACTTGGAATCTGGATTGCCGTAGGCATCAGCCGGACCAACAGGATGGCGGTTGTCACGGAGGCGGCCGCAGTGACCGCCTTGACTACTCCCGCCAGCCAGTATTGGGCGTGCCAGAGATTCCACACTTCCATAACGTGCGTTGTGCCGCACGCGATGATGAACACTCCAAAGAGCGTGAACATCCAACTGAAAGGAAGGTCGCGGCGCTTACGGATAATCCAGAGAAGAGTGAAAGGGATAGTGAAATAAGCAAGCGCGATTAGCGCGTCCGATACCACATGCAGCCACACCAGGCCCGAATTCCACTGGTAGCAGTAACCATGAGGCTGAAAACCACCGGACATGAACAATTGTCTGAAGAAATCCATTGCGCCCTCCAGCTCGGGCACGACGCGTCGCTGGGCATTGCACCAGCTGAGCTTCGATGAGAAGGGGAGAGGACCTCTTCTGCTATACGAACACCAGCCAGAATCGGCGGCGGAAGGGCAGAGTCACAAATATCTGACTTTCCTGAAGGGAACTTTATCTTGACCTAATGGAGCGAATTGTCAAGGATGGCAGAGCGATTGACGGTGTTGGAGTTACCCTCTGCGTCTGGCCGCCAAAGCAAGAACCGCAGTAGACTGTGCGGTGCCAATTCCCCGCCACGCAACAGCCACCCAACAGCCATCCTGTCCCCCGGATCCTGATCAATATATATCGTGCCCCTCCAAGCAGGGGGCGGGGCAAAGAAAGAGGCCGGCCTCAAGGCCGCCGCTACAAGGGCAACGGCAACGGTTATTTATGCTGCATTTATCTCGTTCTGGAGAGAATTGTTACAGGGATTGATACGCGCAGAGCTCCACACCTTGGCAGGTATTGCCCTATGCTCAAGGTTGGTGGTTAATTGAGCTTTCGGAGTAGGAAGGAGGCACGGTGAACTATTCGGCTCTCTTTCGATCCGCCCTGGTGGCGCTGCTCAGGAACAAGATGCGAAGCGTTCTGACGGTCCTGGGGATCACCATCGGGATTGCGGCGGTGATCTGTGTTGTGGCTATCGGCAAAGCAGGGCAAGCTCGCGTCGAGCAACAACTTAATAACCTTGGCGATAATTTTGTCTGGATCGAAGCGGGAGGCCGAGCGGTCAACGGCGTGCGCACAGGCACGCACGATACGAAAACGCTGCTTATGGCCGATGCGGTGGCTATTAAGAACCAAGTATCGCTCATCAAGAGCGTGTCGCCAAATGTGGATGATCCGGTGCAGGTCATCTATGGCAACCAGAATTGGCACACATCCTACCGCGGTGTTACACCGGAATACTTCGAGATAAAACGCTGGTACGTGGATCAGGGCGCCATATTCTCGCAGGACGACGTGGACCGGGCGGCGGATGTCTGCACGATTGGGCGAACCGTCAAGGATCAACTGTTTGGCGTGGAAGATCCCATCGGGAAAGTAATCCGCGTCAACAATCTGCCGTGCAAAGTAGTGGCCACGCTTCATCCCAAAGGATTGTCCCTGGACGGGCGAGATCAAGACGACACCGTAATCATCCCTTACACCATGGCGCAAAAGAAGCTAAAAGGGATTACCTGGCTTGACGATATTTTGTGCTCCGCGGTATCGCAGGATGCCGTGAAGATGGCGGGGCAGGAAGCGACCGCGGTGCTGCGCGATCGCCATCATCTGCGTCCTGAAGAGGATGACGATTTCAATATTCGCAATCCCGAAGACATCATTCAGGCACAGCTCGAAGCGAGCAAGACACTGACGATCCTCCTGATTGCGATAGCTTCCGTTTCCTTAATCGTAGGGGGAATCGGGATCATGAACGTGATGCTGGTTTCGGTAACCGAGCGCACGCGCGAGATCGGAGTGCGGGTGGCGGTTGGAGCGACGGAAGAAGCGATACAACTGCAGTTTCTAGGCGAATCCATCATGCTCAGCCTTGTGGGAGGCGCCGCGGGAGTACTTTTTGGCATCCTGGGTTCGTATCTGGTCGGGCAGACCCTGCGTTGGCCGATAGAGATGTCGCTCGAAGCCATCGTGGTTGCGGCGATGTTCTCCGCGGCAGTGGGCGTGTTTTTTGGATACTACCCCGCGCGGAAGGCGTCACTGCTCGATCCCATTGAGGCGCTGCGGTACGAGTGAACGATCTTCGAGCATAGATTCCGGGGACCATACATGAAGATAAGAGGCCGGTGGTTCATATTGGCGGGAGTGGTGGCCGCGGGAGGACTGTTCGCAGTCTTCGGACTGAACCGCAGCGCCCGAGCGCAACATTTTACGGCGAAAGTGGAACGAGGTGAGATCAACGATGTCGTGGAGGCAACGGGAACAATCAATGCGGTGATCACGGTGCAGGTGGGATCGCAAGTTTCGGGAACGATCGCGAAATTGAATGCCGACTTTAATTCCCGGGTTCACAAAGGAGATGTGGTCGCGCTCATCGACCCCGCTTTGTTCAAAGGGGCGATGCTGCAGGCCACGGCGGACTTGGAAAACGCGAAGGCCAACCTCGTGGCAGCGCGCGCCAACCTGGAAAAAGCGAAGGCCGGATTGGTGCAAACCAAAGCGGACTTCGATCGTGCAGTTCAGTTGACCAAAGATGGCGTGATGAGCGAGCAGCAGCGGGATCTTGCCAAGTCGAACTATGACTCAGCGAGTGCTTCCGTGGGCGCAGCCGCGGCAAACGTCACGCAGGCGGAGGCGCAGGTCAGCCAGAAGGACGCGGCTGTGGCGGTCGCGCAAACGAATCTGGACTATACGGTGATTCGTTCTCCGATTGACGGGACGGTTGTGGCGAGAAATGTCGATGTGGGACAGACCGTGGCCGCGTCGCTGCAGGCGCCGACAATTTTTACGATCGCGCAGGACCTTACCAAGATGTGGGTTTATGCCAAGACGGACGAGTCGGACGTCGGCAACATCAAGATCGGGAAGCCGGTGAGCTTCAAGGTGGACGCGTTCCCGAAGGATACTTTTCGCGGAGTGGTCAGCCAGGTGCGGATGAATGCGACCACGGTGCAAAGCGTGGTTACCTACGACACCATCATCGAATTCGCAAATCCCGAGCTGAAGCTGTTCCCGGGAATGACAGCGTATGTGACCATTCCCGTGGCCACGGTGCAGAATGCGTTGAAGGTGCCGAACACGGCGCTGCGGTACAAACCGCCAATGACGAGCGAGGAGATTCTGACGATTTACAAACAATACGGAATCGAAGGAAACGAGCGAAAACAAGCAGTGGGTGACCCTGTCGCAGCCGGCGGTGGAGAACAAACTGGTTCTACGGCACCTGCTCCGGCTCGCGCACCAAAGACAGATACGGCTGTGGTGTGGAAATTTCATTCCGACGGAACAATGGAGCCAGTCAAGGTTTCTCTTGGAATCACGGATCACGCGTATACGGAAGTAAGCGCGCTTCTCAAAGGGGGACTGAAGGAGGGAGAGGACGTCGTTATACGTTCCGTGGCATCAAGAAATCAGGCTCCGGGCGGAATCCGGCGCTAAGAGCGGAAGCACGGGACAACGCCATGCAATCGATACCGACGGTAAACCAAATTGAAGCGACGCCAAGCGGCTCAGCGACGGGCGCGGTCATACGCGTCGAAGACGTGCACAAATACTACGAATTGGGCGAAACCCGCGTGCACGCGCTCCGCGGCGTAAGCCTGGAAATTCAGCGCGGCGAATTCGTGGCGATCATGGGAGCGAGCGGCAGCGGTAAGTCAACTTTCATGAACATACTTGGGTGTCTGGACCGGCCGAGCTCGGGACGATACTTGCTCGAGGGGATCGATGTCTCCGAGCACGATAAGAAGGCCTTGGCGCTGATTCGGAACCAGAAAATAGGATTTGTTTTCCAGGGCTTCAACTTACTCGCGCGGACGACCGCGCTCGAAAATACGGAATTACCCACGCTTTACACAAAGATTGACAAGGCCGAGCGCGGGATACGCGCCGCGGAGGCGCTCGCGATGGTTGGACTCGCCGACCGCGCACAACACTTTCCGTCGCAGATGTCCGGGGGACAACAGCAACGCGTTGCAGTGGCGCGAGCGTTGGTAAACCGCCCGTCGATCCTGCTGGCCGACGAGCCCACCGGGAATCTGGATAGCCGCACCTCAGTCGAAATCATGGAGATCTTCCAAAACTTGAACGGCAAGGGATTGACCATTGTGTTGGTCACACACGAACACGACATCGCGTATTTCGCCAAACGTGTGCTGGTTTTCCGCGATGGAAAAATCCGCAAGGATGACCCTGTCCTCAATCGCCCTGCCGCCTCAGAAGTACTCAAGACGTTGCCAACGCTCGAAGACTAAACTCATTTGATATCGCCTCAACGAGGATTTGGGGCGGCGGTGGAGGAAGAAACCGAAAAGTGCACGACGCTGGAGTTCGACGTGGGCGGCCCGGTGGTGCTGGCGGCAACGATCACAACGTCATCTCCAACGCCGGCCGCTGTGCCGGCAGGCACAGTCAAATCCACGCGGACGATTCCAGATTCCCCCGCGCCGAGCGTCAACTGTTTTGGTTCCACGGCGCTCACGAATTTATGAGTGTCGGTGATCGTAATGTTAAAGGTATGGGGAGCGCCGATATTTCGCACCGTAAACGCGGCGTGCGCAGTGCTTCCCGCGGACAATTCGTCAAAGTCCAGTTTCGGAGAGACTTCTACGTTTTCTGCGTGAAACAAATTTGAGAAGAACCTCTGGTATTGCCTGCCATTCGAGTCACGCCCCATCACTGCAACACGGAAAGGCACATTCGGGAGATCCACGCTTCCGACGAATTCGAGGAATTCCTGGTCAGAATTCTCCGCATGGAGTTGCAGCTTCTGGATCGTCTGGCCCCCTTCGGTAACCAGATAGAATTCGGCGGTCTTTGTTGCCCTGGCAGAGAGAGACGCCTGAAGCGTCGCAGGGGCGCCTACAACTGGCTGGCCCTGTATCCGGAAGAGGCCCTCGTGACCGGGACGCCCGCCTACTCTTACAAACTCGACGCTAATGAAATAAATATCGCTCTGCGCCTGGGCCTCGATCCAAAATCTGCCCGTGCCGGTAATCTCGGCACGCCACTCTCCCGCTTCGGGTGAAGGAATGGTCAAAATCCGGCCGCAATTTAATTCCGTGACTTCCGTCCCCGCCAAACCCTCCGTAATCGCTCCGCCGGAAGGCTGCGTCAGCTTGAGCTCACTGCCTTTCGTATCCACGGAGAACGTGAACGTAATCCTCTTGGTCACCGAATCCACGGGAATATTGATAGTTTGAGGTTTGCCGTCAAGCGTTCCGGTGGCCCAGAATACGGTTGATACATTGCTCCTCGTTGATTCGCGCACAAGCTGAAAGGCCTTGCCAGCTTCGGAGCGCTGCAGAAACATTGGGATTCCGCCCGTTTCATTGGCGGTGTGGATGTAAGCCGAATCGGCCGGACCGCACGCGCCGGGAGGAAAACTCCTCGATCGATTTGTCGCCGGTGGGGTCTGCCCGAATGCGAATGAGGCAGTCATGCAAAAAAGGCCGATATTAATGAGTGGCCGCGTCCGCGCGCGTAATCCGGGCTGTCCTGAAAGTGTGAAAGCCATTGCACAGAGTGTAGCGCGGCATTTTCAAGGAGGCACCTTTTCTCTTCCTCGAAAAGCAATCGTCTTCGCGGGGCGCAGCGGAAGCACTCGCAAGGCGCGCACAAAGAAAAATGCCGGTCACGACAGAGAGAAGCAGAAGACTAGTTGGGTGTAGTATGGATGGTTTTGTCGGCCCAGCGTTGGCGAATTGCGGCCAGAAACTTCTCCTTGCCGTTTTGCATCTGGCGGATGAGCGCTTGATTTTCGGTTTTTTCGTGCGCGGCGGCCCAGAGGACCATTTCCGTGAGGACGGGCGCAAGGTCGATTCCCTTGGCAGTGAGGACGTAAATCAGTTTTCGGCCGTCCGAAGGGTCTTGTTCCGCGGCGATGATTCCATACGATTGCAGCCTGCGCAGGCGATCCGCCAATATGTTGGTCGCGATTCCTTCGTAAGACTCCAGGAATTCCTTGTAGCTCCGGAATCCCCGGAGCATCATGTCGCGCAGAATCAGCAACGACCAGCGGTCGCCCAGCATCTCGACGGAAGCATTCAGCGGACACCCCGACCGGCGCTTTGGACGAGGCTTCTTCTTTGGCACATTCAGATGCTAGCAGATTTCACTTGCATTTAACAAGTGACTTAATGCAGACTTATTTTCCTTATGCAAGCGGTCTTGATTTCGAAGGGGTTTCGAAGTAAAGGAGAAACTTCATGGCAACCGCAAAAGGAGAGTTTGTGAACCTCACTCAAGTACCCGACATGGAGCGCTCAGATGCACTTGGTTGTGAGGGGTTGACTTGGGAGGTCTTGACACATGAAAAATCTCTTTGAAGCGGCGAGAGTGGAAGAAGTGAAGGAGCGGATGGCGCGGCTGAGGCCGGATAGCGAGCGGCTGTGGGGCAAGATGAATCCAGCGCAGGCGCTGGCGCATTGCTCCCGGGGGATAGAGTTGGCGGTAGGGGACAGGATTCCGCCGCGGTTGTTGCTGGGGCGGATCATTGGGCGGATGGTGAAGCCGATGGCGCTTGGGAACGACGCACCGATGCGCCGGAATTCGCCGACGGTCAAGGATCTTGTGGTGCAGGATGAACGGGACCTGGGAACGGAACGGGAGCGGTTGCGCGGATTGATCGAACGGTTTGCCGTAGCCGGGCCGGCGGGGTGCACCACGCATCCGCATAGCTTCTTTGGGCGGTTAACGCCGGAGGAGTGGGCGACGTTGATGTACAAGCATCTGGACCATCATCTGCGGCAGTTTGGGGTTTAGTGCAGGAGAAGGTTCAGTCTAATACCGGACGAATTTGCTTAATTATCATATCTGAAGCCAAGTAAGGAGAGAGGAATGAGCAAGGTAAGGGTATTGGTGGGCACGCGAAAGGGCGCGTTCATTTTGACATCGGACGGAAAGCGGAAGCACTGGGAAGTGAGTGGTCCCCACTTCGCAGGCTGGGAAATTTACCACCTCAAGGGATCACCGGCGGAACCGAACCGTCTGTATGCGTCGCAGACCAGCGGTTGGTTCGGGCAAATTATTCAGCGGTCCGATGACGGTGGCAAGACCTGGATACAGCCAGGGACGCCGCCGGGCGAAAAGGACGCGAAGCCCGCGGGACCGCCGAAGGGGGAGAGCAACAAGTTTGTCTACGACACGTCCGCGGAAACCGGGAAACCCCTCACGACGCATCAGTTTTATGACGGGACGCAGCATCCGTGGGAGTTCAAGCGGGTGTGGCATATCGAGCCGTCACTCAAGGATCCGGACACGGTGTACGCCGGGGTGGAAGATGCGGCGTTGTTCCGCTCGAAGGACGGCGGCAAGTCATGGCATGAACTTTCCGGTTTGCGCGGCCACGGGACAGGCCCCCAATGGCAGCCGGGCGCCGGCGGGATGTGCCTGCACACGATTATTCTCGATCCGAGCGACCCAGGCCGGATATACGTCGCCATTTCAGCCGCGGGCTCGTTCCGCACGGATGACGGCGGCAAGACGTGGCGGCCGATCAACAAAGGATTGTTTTCGCAATACATTCCCGACCCGCACGCCGAGGTGGGCCACTGCGTTCACCACGTGGCGATGCACAAGTCGCGCCCGGGAGTGCTGTTCATGCAGAAGCATTGGGACGTCATGCGCAGCGATAACGCCGGCGATTCCTGGACCGAGGTCAGCGGGAACCTGCCGACGGACTTCGGATTCGTGATCGACGTGCACGCGCACGAGCCGGAGACCGTCTACGTGGTGCCGATCAAGAGTGACGGAGAGCACTTTCCTCCCGAGGGGAAGCTGCGCGTGTATCGCAGCCGCACGGGCGGAAACGAATGGGAGGCGCTCACCAAAGGACTGCCGCAAAGCGACTGCTACGTTAACGTGCTGCGCGACGCGATGGCGGTGGACTCGCTCGATAAATGCGGCGTGTATTTCGGAACTACGGGCGGACAGGTGTACGCATCGACAGACGCCGGAGACAACTGGGCTCCCATTGTCGGGCATCTGCCGGCTGTGCTCTCCGTCGAGGTTCAGACGCTAGCATGATCCGAGTCGTACTCCCGCCACACCTCCGGGGGCTGGCGCGCGTGGCCGGCGAGGTGGAGCTCGACATCAAGGGCCCGGTCACGCAGCGGTCGGTGCTCGATGCATTGGAGGAGCGCTATCCGATGCTGCGCGGTACGATTCGCGACCACATCACGCAACAGCGGAGGCCGTTCCTGCGGTTCTTCGCCTGCGGGGAAGATTTTTCCCACGAATTACCGGACGCGCCGCTGCCCGACGCAATCACGTCGGGGGCGGAGCCTTTGTTAATCGTGGGGGCCATCGCGGGAGGCTAGCGGCTGGCGCGCGGAACCAACGGATCAGGGGCGAGAGTTGGAGTGCTTATCGAGATCCGTGAGGCGCTGGGTCATGACTTGAACTGCTTGCAGGAGTTCCTCGACGCCGACAGTGTCCGAATGGATTTGGCCGGCGGCGATTTCGCTGGTAATGGCGTTGCAAAGCTGGGTGGTGCGGCGCATACGCTCCGAAACGAGCAGCGGGATAACGGTTTGCTGGTCGTGCTGTTGTAACTGGCGTTCCTGCCATTCCTGCACGGCCCAGGCGGTCTTGCGGACATAATCGACGGCATCGCGGAATTCCGTGAGGATACGAGCATCAATTCCGCCGGAACGGATGGACTCCTCCAGCTTGACGAGCTCGAAGCTGGTTTTCTTGAGTTGGAAGTTCGTGCCCCAAATAGTGGCGCTGGGGGCCAGCAGCTCGACAGCCACCCCTTTTAGTTGGCCTTCACGGCCCTGGCGCGTGGCCACCACGCGCGCCAATAAGGTTTCGCGCGAAAGAATTCCGGTCAACTCGACCTGGCTACCGATGCCGGGGTATCTCTTCATTTGAAGCAGACCACCCTGCAAATTCACTTCCGTGGCCTGGGCGGGTTCGACGATAGTCTTGCCGCCCGGCTCATGCCATTTAACTTCAACGGGAGAGACGACGGGAAAACGAGCGCTTCTGCGCTTTTCCGCTTGCTTCGGTATATGTCCACCGACTGCCTTATCCATGCGTGGGACCCCAAGAATAGGATTAAAACGATTTACAAAGAATTTCCGATTTCAATTTTACCTCTGTTCGAAACCATACGGCGCTACCTCTCGCCTGTCAATCGGAGATCGTGAAGAGATCGCGAAGACTGCCGGACCTGGGCAGGGTCCAGCTTACTCCAGCGGTGTAGGATAGGCGTGCCGAACGCGAGGGAGGCACCTATGAATACGGACGACTTTCGACGGATCGCCCTTAGCCTGGAGGGCGCGGAGGAGAGTTCTCACATGGGCAACCCGGATTTCCGGGTCGGCGGCAGAATTTTTGCGACGCTGTCCTCAGCAGGCCAGGGCTACGGGAACTTGATGCTCACGCTGGAGCAGCAGGCGGCGTTCGTCGAGGAACTGCCCGACGTTTTCCTTCCCATTGCGGGCGGATGGGGACGCATGGGAATGACGCACATCCGGCTGGCCGCGGCGAATGAGGACGTGTTGGCTGGCGCGTTACGCACGGCCTGGAAGCTACGGCTCGAGAAGAACGCAAAGCCGGGCCAGAAGAGCCGCGCTCCGGCAACGCGGAACCGCGCAGCGAAAAGCCGGCGCAAGAAACGATGAGGGAGTGGCGCTTGGAAGCGCTCGCAGAAAGAGAATAGAACACGCCGCCTGTTTAGATTGCGATATACTCACGCCGCTTTGCTGCAAGTTCTTCACATCCTCGAAAATATCCCGGAGGAGATCAAATGCGTCCATTGGCGATGTGTTTCGTTCTGAGCTTGCTGCTCGCGGTTTCCGTGCAAGCGCAGCAACCGGAGGCTAAACCCATTTTCAACCTCAAGGAAGTAATGATCCCGATGCGAGACGGCGTACACCTGCAAACGGTGATCCTTACTCCTGTTGATCAGGATGGGCCGTTGCCGATCTTGTTCCGCCGTACGCCGTATGGAGTTCCGGACAAACCTCCTGAGCATATGCCGCCGGCAATGAAAGAGCTGGCGCAGGACGGCTACATCTTCGTCATTCAAAATTTGCGCGGGCGATTTAAATCGGAAGGGGTGTTCAAACTTTCCTCCGAGGTCGACCTGAACGATCCCAAGGCCACCAATGAGACGACGGATGCCTACGACAGCATCGAATGGCTGGTGAAAAACGTCCCGAACAACGACGGGAAGGCCGGCATGTACGGAGTCTCGTATGACGGCTTGACGACGGCGCTGACGCTGCTTCATCCGCACCCGGCGTTGAAGGCGATCAGCGAACAGGCGTCGCCAGTCGATCAGTGGATGAACGATGACGACCACCGCTACGGCGCGCTGCGCGAGAGCTACGACTTCGAGTACGCGGTGATGGAACAAGCTGACAAGAACAAGAATACGAATTTTCAGTTTGAGACTTACGACACCTATCAGTGGTATCTCGATCTTAGGCCGCTCTCCAATATCAACGCGAAATATCTCCATGGGAGCATTCCCTACTGGAATTCGACGATCGAGCATCCGGACTACGATGAGTTCTGGAAAAAAGAAGCGTGGGTCAACCAGCTTCACGCTTCCACGGTGCCCAATCTGAATGTCGCGGGGTTTTGGGATCAGGAGGATCCCTGGGGGCCGTGGCAGATTTTCCGGCATGCTGAGGAGCATGATCCAGACCACACGAATTTCATTGCTGCGGGGCCGTGGTTTCACGGGCAATGGCGAAGCGCGAAAGGCGAAGGCATCGGGATTATTCCATTTGGGGGACACGAGACCGCGCGAGAGTTCCGCGAAAACATCGAGGCGCCGTTCTTTCGCTATTATTTGCACGGAAAGGGTGAGAAGCCGGCTTGGCAGGCCAGTACTTTTCAGAGCGGCTCGAATACCTGGCATACCTACCCAGTTTGGCCGCCCAAGAATACCCAGCAAACAAATCTGTATCTGCACGCCGATGGCACTCTGTCCTTCACTGCGCCTTCGGCGAGCGGAGGAGTTGGGCAATACCGCGAATATGTCTCTGATCCTGCGAATCCTGTGCCGTACCGACAACGGCCTATTTCGCCGACTTATCCTGGCGGCGACTGGCGAACGTGGGAAGTGGCCGACCAGCGTTTCGTGGATCATCGGCCCGATGTTTTGAGTTTCGTGAGCGCGCCTCTCGATCACGATATCGTGGTCACAGGCCCGCTGGCCGCGGATCTTTTTGCTTCGACTTCCGGCAGCGATAGCGATTTCATTGTGAAGTTGATTGACGTTTATCCCGAGGATGCTCAGAAGAATGACTGGGATCCTGAAGCCGGACCCAAACCGGGGCAATACGCGCAATCTCTAAACGGATACGAACTGCCCATTGCGATGGAAGTGCGCCGCGGCCGATATCTGTCGAGTTATGAGCACCCGCAATCGCTCACACCGAATAAGCCGACAGAGTGGAATGTCCCTCTGCGCGACCACGACCATGTCTTCCTGAAAGGTCATCGACTGATGGTCCAGATTCAGTCGACCTGGTTTCCGATCATCGACAGAAATCCACAAAAATATGTGCCGAGCATCTATAAGGCCAGCGCTGCTGACTATATTCCAGCGACACAGCGCATTTATTGTTCACCAGCAATGCCTTCCCACATTGCGTTGCCGATCGTCCATTAGATCTTGCCGAGCAAGATGCTAACGGATGCAGGCGGCAAGGTGTAACGGGTGTCTGCGCCGCCGTTAATGGTCGAGGTGACCGGCGGGCCGTCGGGATCGGCGTAGCCCTCTTTGCGGGCGGGGTGCCACTGATATTGATTCTTGCCGAAGGTGATCATGGTGACCGGTCCGGAGAAGGCGCTGGCGGAATGGGCTGCGTCATCGTAGAACACGACTTGAACTGGATGAGGATTGTCGTAGTCCTTGTTGATTAACATGAGTGACCACTGACCGTCCGGGCGGAGCACGGCGTAGGCGGTGACGAGCACGTTTCCCTCTGCATCTTTAATATCGCTTGCCGCGGTGAAGAGCCGATGTTCGGCGTCCCGGGGTTCCACCCATTCTTGAGTGATAAGGCGCGCGGCAAAGTATTGCGAAATGCGCTGCCGAATTTCGTAATTCTTATCGACCATGAACATGTGGTAGGTGCCCCAACTGTTTTTGCAGGCGGGATGAGCCGGGGAGTACGGCAGGTCGTGATAGTAGAAGGTCCCCTTGCCCCCGGCCGTCAGAAAACCGGCGAAGGAATCGGCGAGCCAGAGCGCCCCGAAGATTTCAACGGAGGCTTCGCCGCCATGAACGTTGGTTTCCGTGTCGAAGAGAGGAATGCCGGGCGGCAAACCGTCGTCGCGCCACACTTGCATGATGTGAGTGATTAGCCGCGGCTCCTGGTAAAGACTTTTCCAAGGCGTTTCGCAGCCATCGTAGGGATAGTGCTCGAAGGACATGAAGGCGAAGTCCGAAAGGCGGTTGTGGGCTTTGAGGTAGGTGAGAAAGCGGCCGAACCAGGAGTCGCGGCCCTGGGCATCGCGCCAAACTTTGATGTCCTCGGTGACGCCCTGGAAGGCGGGGCCACCGAGTTTTAGGCTGGGGTCCACGCGATGAAGCGCGGTTGCCCACTGAAGATATAGGGCCGCGTAGTCCTCGGGCACCATGTACTGGCCGTCGGCTTCTTCTCCCATCTCGATGTAGGAGATGGGATAGCCGCGTTTTTTGATGTAAGCGATTTGCGCGGCGGAATCTTCCGGCGTGCCGTAGAGCAGTGCGATAGGAACCATCGCGGGCAGTCCTCGGGTGATGCCGCTGGTGTAGAAAAGATCGAAGCCTGGCTGGTCGCCGGACTCCATACGATCGGGAGCGACGAAGAGATCGGAAGGCTCGTGCCAGGGATCGACGGAAGAACAGTAGGTGGCCGTTTGTTTCTGATCCGGCGAGTGACGCACGAAATCCGTGAATTTGTCTTTTTCGTCGAGAGCGCCAAGATAAAGTTCCTTGATGGCATAGCCGACGCAGTTGCGGCGGTCGCTCGCGCTATGCGTGTCGCAAGTGTTTGAGGATTGCGTCATGAGGATGCGCACGTATCTTAGGGCGACGGGTGTGGCGCCGAGCCGCAGGGTTACGATGCCTGGGTTTCCGCGGGTTACGCTTCCCGAAGGGAAAGTCTTCCAATCGCCCGAGGCTTGCTCGTCCATGGCGTCTCCGGTGCCGGTCCAATACTGGACTTCGTAGGCGCGAGCGTACGGCTCGGCCCAGTCGATGCGGATGGCGTTAACGTTCCGTTGCGATTCCAGATCGATGACCACCCACTGCGGATGTAGGGAATCGTCTTCGCCGGTGAAGGCCTTAGTCAAGTAAGGATTGCTCTTCCAGTAGGTGTTCGGATCGTCGTCGTCCAGGCGCGAAAATCCATCGTCTTCTGTGCCGCCATTGCGCGTGAAGCCACGATGCCGCAAAGAGTAGCCATACGAGTGGCGGATCATCTCAGCGGTTGGGTTGGCATCGCCGGTGAAGTAGCCTTTGCCTGTGGGATCGCTCCAGGTTCCCTTGGGATTCCAATGCCAGGCCTGCACGAAGAGCTCGGTGTTCTGGCGATAGCTGATGGCGCCCCATCCGGCGGAGAGGATTTCCTTGATTTGCGACTGGCTAAAAAATGTGTCGGTGGCGTTGCTGGGCACTCGATCAACAGTCGAGCCGAGGGCATAGGGAGGACTGAACGTGTTCACGACGTGGCTGGGTGTGGCGTCGACAGTGACGGTTTGCGCGGTGCATTGATGCGATAGCGATGAGACTGCGATGAAGAGGAGAATGGGAAGAAGAGCTTTCGCGAACGGATTGCTGCACGCTCCGGAAATAATTGGTAATGCGCTTGAATGTCCCATGATCTCTCCGACAGAATTCACGACGTCGCGCACGCATCCGGCAAAATTGTTTTCTCCGGAATACGTTCAGTTTGGAGAGAAAGAACATCACGCGGCTGGTATGATGTCAAGGCTTCTTTAAAACGATTTAGGCCAGTGTTTTGACGCGTGCATCTTGAGAGAGAAGGAGTACGGAAATGGTTGTGAGGGTATTCGAAGAGAGGAATTCACTGGGGCAAGCGGCAGCGGCACAGGCGGCGACGGCGATACGCGACGCGATTGCGAAACGTGGGCGGGCGCGCGTGGTGGCGGCGAGCGCGGCGTCACAGTTTGAATTTCTTGAGAAGCTGACGGCAACACCAGGCATCGATTGGAAGCGCGTGGAGCTATTTCATCTGGATGAATACATCGGGTTGCCCATGAGCCATCCCGCGAGCTTCTGCAAATTCTTGCAGGAACGATTGATCGGGAAGACGGGGATTACGCAGCATCACCTGCTCAACGGGGAAGAAGACCCCGCGGAGGTGATTCGCCGCACGAATCACGCGATCGGCGCGGCGCCGATCGATATAGCGTTTGTGGGCATCGGGGAAAACGGCCATCTGGCGTTTAACGATCCGCCGGCGGATTTCGAGACGGAGGAGCCGTATATCGTCGTAAACCTCGACGAAGCCTGCCGGCAACAGCAGGTGGGCGAAGGATGGTTCAAGGACCTGGCGGCAGTGCCGAAGCGGGCGGTCTCGATGTCGGTGCGGCAGGTGCTGAAGGCGAAGGAGATCGTTGCGGTGGTGCCGGGTCCAAAGAAGGCGCAAGCGATCAAGGCATGCTTCGATGGCAAAATCAGCCCGATGGCGCCGGCTTCGATCTTGCGAACACATGCGAATGCGACGATCTACTTGGATCGGGAGTCCGCGGCGCTGCTGAGTCCCGCGACACTATCGGCGCTAGCGGCGACGGCGTGAAACATGGCTGCTGATGCAGTTTCGCCGGGCGCCGACCTGTGATGGCGAGTGCAGCGCAAAAATATTCCGCCCCCGCGGGGTCCGGCGGACGGAGGGTGATACCTTCGTTGCGTTGGTGGATTGGCGGAATTTTGTTTGCGTCAACAGCCATCAACTACATCGACCGGCAAACGCTCTCGCTGTTGGCATCCTACCTCAAAAAGGACTATCACTGGACGAACACGGATTACGCAAACATCGTGGTGGCTTTTCGCGTGGCGTATTCCATCGGACAGACGCTGTGCGGCAGGCTGATGGACCGGGTTGGCACGAAGCGCGGCTTGACGATTACCGTTTTGTGGTACTCGATCGTGTCGATGCTGACGCCCTTAGCGAGAGGCTTCTACAGTTTTCTGGGATTCCGATTTTTGCTGGGGGCGGGCGAGTCGGGCAACTGGCCGGGAGCGACGAAAGCTGTTTCCGAGTGGTTTCCCAAGCACGAACGAGGATTGGCGACGGCGCTCTTCGACAGCGGATCTTCGATCGGTGGAGCTGTCGCACCGTTTATCGTTCTGTGGCTGTACTTTGGATGGGGAATGCGAGCGGCGTTTGTCGTGCCGGGCCTGCTCGGTCTGGCGTGGCTCGTGGCCTGGCGCTGGTTGTATTACCGGCCGCAGGAGCATCCGCGCATCAGCGACGCGGAGCGGCAAATGATCCTGGCCGATACTGCGGACGAAAACGCGGCAGGAAAAACGAGGCCGCGTTGGCGCGATCTGCTGAAGCTGCCGCAGACATGGGGAACGATCATCGCGCGGACATTCGCCGACCCGGTTTTCTTTTTCATCGCGGATTGGTTTCCGATTTATCTGGTGGCGAAAGGAATTTCGTTGAAGAGTGGGTTGATTGCGGTGTGGATTCCGTTCGTGGCGGCCGATTTGGGGAATTTTTTCGGCGGAGGAATGTCCGGCTATTTAATCAAGCGCGGCTGGCCGCTGGGAAACGCGCGCAAAGCGATGGTGGTGTTTGGAGGCCTGGGCATGATGCTGCTGATCCCGACGGTCTTCACAGTGAAGCTGTGGGCGTTGACGGTACTGTTCGCAGTGGCGACGTTTTGCTACGGGGGCTTCACCACAATCGCGAACGTGCTGCCGTCGGACTTGTTTCACAATGAGTCGGTCGCTTCTGTGAGCGGGCTGAGCGGAACGGGAGCGGCGATTGGGACTATCATCGTGTTCGAATTGGCGGGACGCCTTTCCGATGCGCGGGTGGCGACCGGCACGCATTTGTTTGATCCGCTGATGATCCTGTCCGGGCTGATTCCGTTCATCGGAATGATTCTGGTGTTGCTGTTGGTTCGGAATACGGAAGCGACTGATCGAGGACTTGTGCGCAGGATCTGAGGCGGCCATCGTGCGAGAAGGCGGGGAGTTCGAATGAGTCTGGAAGCTTTTCGAATCGAAGGCAAGAACGCGCTGGTTACCGGCTCGCGAAGAGGGTTGGGCGCGGCGATCGCGCTGGCGCTGGCGCAGGCGGGCGCGAGCGTGGCGTGCCACGGACGCGAGCCGAAAGAGGCGAGCGTGTGCGAGGAGATCCGCGCGCTGGGGCGGCGTTCGGTTTATCTCAGCGGAGATGTGGCGGACGCCCGAACGTGCGCGGCTTTGGTGGAGAAGACAGTCGCTGCGTTTGGGACCATCGACATTCTTGTGAATAATGCGGGCGTCATCCGGCGCGCGCCAGCCGCGGAATATTCGGCGACTGATTGGAATGAAGTCATCGCCGTCGACCTCACGGCTGTTTTTCGGTTTTCGCAGCTTGCCGGTCAGCAGATGCTGCGGCAAGGAAAACGCGGAAAGATCGTGAGCATCGCCTCGGTGCTTTCGTTTCAAGGCGGAGTGCTGGTGCCGGCTTATGCCGCGGCCAAAGGAGGAGTGGCGCAGCTCACGCGGGCGCTCGCAAACGAGTGGGCCGCGAAAGGAATCAACGTGAATGCCATTGCGCCCGGCTATATGGAGACCGACAACACAGAGGCGCTGCGCAACGACGCGACCCGGAGCAAGCAGATCCTCGAGCGGATTCCCGCAGGCCGGTGGGGAGAACCGGCGGACCTGGCGGGAGCGGCGGTATTCTTGTGTTCGCCTGCCAGCGATTACGTTCACGGGCATGTTCTGGTGGTGGACGGCGGCTGGCTGGCGCGCTGACATGACCGCGCTGCCGGAATTGGTAGAAGGGGCGCGGGCCTGAGCTGACGAAAACGCCGTAAGGCGAAATGCACGCTAGGGTTTTGCCGGCTGGTCGCCCTGGACGATGGGCAAATCTTTGCGATGGCTCCAGTCTTCCCAGGAACCATCGTACATTTTCGCGTCATAGCCCAGCATTTTGGCGGTGAAATAAAGAACGGTGGCGCGCTGCCCGATGTGGCAATAACTAACCATGAGGTTCCCAGGCTTCAAGCCCGCCGCGGTGAACAGAGCCTTGAGCTGATCGGGACTTTTGAATTTGTTGGTGTCTTCATTCACGACGTTGAGATAAGGAAGATTCGCAGCGCCGGGGATGTGACCGTTGCGAGGATTTCCGTCGCTCTCTTTTCCCGTGTAGAACTCGTGTGTGCGCGCGTCGATTATGGTGACGGCCGGCTGAGACAGGTGGCTGCTAACCCACGCTGCGTCGGCGACGATTCCCTTGCGCGGAGCGGGCGCAATGAAACCTTTCGGCAGCTGCTTGTTGTCCGATGTAACAGGCTTACCCGCGGAACGCCAAGCGGGCAGGCCGCCATCGAGAATGGATATGCGGTTGCCAAGGCCTAGATAATCGAGGGTCCAATAAACGCGCGTGGTAGGAGTAACCCGGTTAGTTCCGAAATACAGGATTACATGGGAGCGATTGGAAACGCCGAGATTTTCGAAGATGGAGACCAATTGCTCGACGGGCGGAAGTTCCAGCGTTAATCCCTGGCCTTGCGGAGTGGAAATACTGTCGTATTCGAGAAATTGCGCGCCGGGAATGTGAGCTTTTTCGAAATCGCTTTTTTCACCGATGTGGAGGAGGACGATAGAGGGGTCGCTGAGATGTTCGCTGAGCCAGCCGGTCGTCACCAGCATCGGGACGCGACCAAGGCGAGCCGGGTCTTTGGCAGGGACCTGCTGCGCCTGCGCGTCTGTAACGGCAAGAAAAAGCGCGAGAAACGATGCGACAGCGAAAAGATATTTCATGAAGCACACTCCCGGGACCACCGCGTTGTTATGGCGTATAACGCTATATCGTATAACGCCATAGTGTCAAGCTCTTCCGGTGTTACTAGTGATGCCGGGAGAGCCATGAGCGTATGAAGCGATTCCTGCTGATACGCGAGCGGAGCGCGCCGCGGAAATGCATGCTTCACGGGGAAAGGGGTTTTTGGTTTGCGGCACCGATGGGGTAGGATGCTGCACCAGCGATCGAGAAACGATGGCGGAATCGAAACGATACGATGTGGCGGTAATCGGCGCGGGAGTGTTCGGCGCGTGGATCGCGTGGCATCTCGCGCGGCGCGGAAAGCGCGTCGTTTTGGCGGAAGCGTACGGGCCGGCGCATTCGCGCGCGAGTTCGGGTGACGAATCGCGCATCATTCGAATGGGTTATGGCGCGGACGAATTGTACACACGGTGGTCGATGCGTTCGCTTGCGCAGTGGAAGGAATTTTTCCAAGCGACGGGACAAGCGCTGTTCCACGAAACGGGAGTGTTGTGGCTTGGGGGAGACCGCGATTCGCGACTGAGGCACACAATCGAAACGCTCCGGCGATGCGGCGTCGGGTTCGAAGAGATGAACCGCAGCGCGCTCGAGAAGCGCTATCCGCAAATCGGCCTCGATGACGTGAGCCTCGGTATTCTCGAACCGAGGAGCGGCGTGCTGATCGCGCGGCGGGCCGTGGCGGCGGTGGTGAAAGATGCGATGCAGCGCGGCGCGGAATATTGCGTGGCGCAAATTAACGCGCCACAAGTGACAGGATGCCTCAAATCGCTTAAGACGAGCGCGGGCGAGGAGATTGTCGCGGAGAAATATGTCTTCGCGTGCGGAGCGTGGCTCGGCAAGCTTTTCCCCCAAATTCTTGGGGCGCGCATCTTCCCGAGCCGGCAGGAAGTTTTCTATATCGGCGTGCCGGCAGGAGATTCGCGATTTGCATCGGCGGCGTTGCCGACATTCTTGTTTCAAGAGGACGAAAGTTACGGAATGCCGGATCTGGAAAGCCGGGGGTTAAAAATCGCGCTCGACCGCCACGGGGAGAGGGTTGATCCCGATACGCAGTCGCGATTGGTCTCCCCGCAATCGGCCGAGGAAATCCGGCGTTACGTGGCGCGGCGATTCCCCGTGTTGCGCGATGCGCCGATCGTTGAAACGCGCGTTTGCCAGTACGAAAATACATCGAGCGGAGACTTCCTGATCGATCGCCATCCGGAAATGGAGAACGTATGGTTCGCGGGCGGGGGGTCGGGACACGGGTTCAAGCATGGCCCGGCGGTCGGAGAATATTTGACTGGCCAACTTCTAGACGCGGCAAAACCTGAACCGCGATTCTCGCTGGCGACGAAGGAAACCACACAAGCGCGAGCAGTCTACTAATCGGATGGGATCGAGAACGCAGATCAGGTCTTCGCGGGCCGCCGCCGGGGAATAAGCGCAGGGGGAACGCGCTTTCCGCGGCGTGCTTTTTCGGCGTAGAGATGCTCGTCCGCTTCGGAGAGGAGCTTCTCGATGCGTTCACCATCGCCGCGGTAAATGGCGATGCCAATGCTGGCGGAGAGCCGCGGAATTTCCTGATCTTCGGCCATCACCTGACGGATACGGCCGGCGACACGTCTGGCTTCATCCTCCTCTGTCTCCGGGAGCACGAGGGCGAATTCGTCGCCGCCATAGCGCGCGGCGGTGTCAATTGCGCGGCAATGTATGCGCAAGAACTCAGCGGTGCGACAGAGGGCGCGGCTTCCGACGAGGTGACCATAAGAATCGTTGATTTTCTTCAATTCATCGAGGTCGAGGAGGAGCACAGCAAACGGCCGGCCATTGCGGTCGGTGCGCTCGGTTTCGTTTTCGAGAACATCCAGCAGGCGGCGATAGTTGGCGAGGCCGGTAAGGGGATCGCTTACGGCGAGATGGCGAACCTGTTCGAAAAGATGCGCATTGTCGAGGAGGGCGCCGCCGAGCGCAACAGTATAACCGAGCACAGTGAGGCCCTGAGAAAAGATAAATGGAGCGTCGAGCAAGCGCTCCGACTGGCAGGCGGCGAGCTGCGCCGCGAGATTGAGCCAGGCCGCGCCGTAGATGGCGTTGTCGAAAGCGGTATCTTCGAGCTCGAGGCGGCGGCGAAACCAAATCAGGGCGATCGCAAAAATTACCGCAGGCAGGAGTTGTTGCGGACTGGGAATGACCGCACCGGGATGCCGCGATACTTCCGGCGGCAAACGCCGCAAGGCCGCGGTGATCGTGTAGGTCAGGGCGACCACCGTGAGCAAAGCGCCGGCGATCTCCAGACCAGTATGCCGGGAACGCGGCAGAAAATGCTCGACGAGGAGGGCGACGACGAGCAAAAGTGCCAGAATCATGCAGCCGATCCACAACACGACGGGCACCCAAAGTAGGTGAATGGGTTTGGCGCGGAGGAATTCAAAAAAGAGCACGCTCGAGCCCATGAGGACCGTGCCGGAGAGAAGAAATCCGGCGCCAAGAATCAGCGAAATACGATCCTGGTTGCCCTGGAAGCGGACGAGGGTAACGGCGGCGAAAACGAAAGCGAGAAGCCCTGTGATGACTTGCAGATAACCCTGAAGAACGGGATCAGGATATGGAACGAATCGCCGCAGCCACATCGCGACAAGAAAAATCGCCAGGAACCCCGCGAGATGCGCGAAGAAAACACTGGCCGGGTCTCGGCCGTTAGGTTTGGAGTTTTCGCCCATAATGCACGCCCTGGACAAGGGCCGGGCGCCTATATAATTAGACTACTCTTAGACGCGCAATGTTGCAGGCACAAACAGAAAAAGCGAACCAAATAAGTACCAGCCCTGTGGAATATTTTCCCCTGAACGAAAGGACAGGTGTTTCCAGCGGACGAATCATACCTGGCGGAGAGAGATGATTTTGGCCTTGCGAGGCGGACTGAGTTCCCGCACAATGTTTGAATTAAAACGATTTAATGAAAGATCCATGAAAACGAGCCCCCGGAAACGTCAAAAGAGAAAGCCGCGCGCGCCCTTCCGACCAAAGAAACATGGGGTTGCGGGACAGCACACACTGGCGGAAATTTTTTCGCAGCCGGCAATTTGGCGCGAAACCTCAGAACGGCTCGAACGACAAGGAATGCTGGGCGATCTAGCGGGGACTTTCTCCGCGCGGAAACCATGGCTGTTTGTGGCCTGCGGATCGAGCTACTACCTTTCGCAATTGGTGGCTGACGTGTGGCAAGGGATGCTGGGCGTGCCCTGCTTGGGAATTCCAGCGTCGGAATTTCTTTTCGCCACGGAGGAAACGCTCCAACGAAGCGGCGCGCAGCAGGCAGTGCTGGTTTCGCGCTCCGGAGAAACCACGGAAGTTTTGCGGGTGGCGGAAATTCTGAGGGCGGACCCGGCGATTTTGACTATGGGTGTGACGTGCAGCGCAAATAGTACGCTCGAGAAACTCTGCCTTCACACGCTCAAACTTACATGGGCGAACGAGAAAAGTACGGTGATGACGCGGTCGTTCACGTCCATGCTGCTGGCATTCGAGAGGCTCGGAGCAGCGCTTGCCGGAAGAACCGAATGGATAGCCGCGCTCGACGACCTTCCCGAAAAAGTCCAGCCATGGCTCAATGCCAACGCTGCTAAGATACAGACCTTCGGGGCAAAGCGGCGTTTCGCGGATCTGGTGTTTCTCGGCCAGGGGGCGCATTACTGGCTTGCCCACGAAGCGGCACTGAAGGTAACGGAGATGTCGTCTTCATACGCGCAGGCATATCACACGCTGGAGTTCCGCCACGGGCCGCGAGCGATCGCGAGCCGGGACACGTTGATAACATTTTTCATTTCTGACGCGGCAGAGGCAGAAGAAACAGTGCTGGTTTCGGAATTGAAAGAACTGGGCGCGGCGACACTCGTGATTGTCAATCACGCGACACCGGCACTCGCACGCTCGAGCGATCTGCTGGTCGAGCTGGGATTGGACAAGCCGGAATTCGCGCGGCTCGCGCCCGCGGCGATACCCGCGCAGCTTCTCGGCGCTTCCGTAGGGCTGCGCAAGGGCCTCAATCCGGATGCGCCGAAAAATCTAGACCGCGTGGTAACACTGGCCGATGATGGCGGCCGACCGCTCCATGGGAGGGGTGCTTGAGCACCGAAGCGGCTCCATCCACGACGAGCGCACCTCGCCTGCGGCGCGCGCTGACTCTGAGCGACCTGATCCTGTATGGTGTGATCGTCATTCAGCCGGTGGCCCCGATGTCCGTCTTCGGCGTGTTGAGCGAGCGCGGCCGCGGCCACGTTGTCACCGCGATTCTCATCGCCATGGTGGCGATGCTCTTCACCGGCATCAGCTACGGCCGGATGGCGAGGGCCTATCCGAGCGCGGGATCCGCCTTTACCTATGTCGCGCAGGAAATCAATCCCGGCATAGGCTACGTGACCGGCTGGAGCATGGTGATGGATTACATGCTCAACCCGTTGATCTGCACGGTATGGTGCGCGCAGCAAGCACACCAGTTCGCTCCGGGTGTTCCGGCCTGGGGCTGGAAATTCTTCTTCGCAGCGGTTTTCACGATGCTGAACATCCGCGGCATCAAGACCTCTGCTCGAATCAATACGGGCATGGCTATTTTCATGGGAGTGGTCATCGCGGGAATATTCGTGGCCGCAGCGCGATATATTTTCGGCCACCCGCACGCGGAGCCTGGTTTTTTCCGCCGGCCGTTTTATGACCCTCAGACGTTCACATACGGGGGGCTGTTCGGGTGCACATCGATTGCGGTGTTAACGTACATCGGTTTTGACGGGATCTCGACGCTTTCGGAAGAAGCGGAAAATCCGCGCCGCAACATCCTGCTGGCAACGGTGTACACCTGCGTAGTGATCGGCATCCTTTCCGCGGTGGAAGTTTACGCTGCGCAGCTCATCTGGCCGGCCAGTGAGAAATTTCCCGATGTGGACACTGCCTACGTATACGTTGCCGCGCGAACGTGGCGATATTTCTTTCCCATCGTCGGGTTCACACTTTTGCTCGCCAATTTCGGCTCAGGGTTAGGGTCACAAATCGGCGCCGCGCGACTGCTTTTCGGCATGGGCCGCAGCAACGCGCTGCCGAAATCCTTCTTCGGCGTTGTTGATGAGAAGCACCGCGTGCCGAGGAACAACGTGATTTTCGTGGGCGTGGCGGCGCTCATCGGCGCTTTTGTGCTGGAAGCCGTGGCGGGATACAAATCCTTCGCGCAAGGCGCGCCAATCATGAACTCCGGAACGCTGATGAGCATCTTGAATGGAGACAAAGCCTACGCTCTAGGAGCGGAGATGCTGAATTTCGGCGCGCTCATCGCGTTTATGGGAGTGAATGCCGCAGCCTTCATCCGCTACTACGTGCGGGCCGCGGAGAAGAAACTGTGGAATCTTATTCCGCCCGTACTGGGATTTGTGATTTGCCTGGGGCTCTGGGTGAATCTGAGCCGCCCGGCGATGGTCGTGGGGTT
>Ga0210410_10000361_pt1 | contig 54018 bp, 49 predicted proteins | sample IncBWC4MmetaG_FD_161058 | JGI IMG/M metagenome (GOLD analysis project Ga0210410, IMG submission 161058) | Forest soil microbial communities from Barre Woods Harvard Forest LTER site, Petersham, Massachusetts, United States - Inc-BW-C-4-M | ecosystem: Environmental > Terrestrial > Soil >...
CGCCCCGGTCAGCTCCTTCACAAATTCTTGGGGATAAGCGGAACCCTCCTCCATTTTCTGCCAATACTCGCTCTTGAATTGGCCGCACAACTCGCGGACCGACTGCCGCAGCTCGGTGTACCGGCTGAATTGGGGATTGATTTCGGTCATAGGTTCTGTGTCGGGAGCTCCGCTTATTCGAGTGCTGCCTTAGGGCCCAGAAGAGCAGCGCGCATGCGATTTTTTAGAAATGCGCCATCTCGCGGCGGCAGGACCAGCGGATCATCGGTGACGGCCACTTTGACGACAGCAAAAATCAGGTCGTCCAAGCCATGGATATCCGATCGCAACTGCTCGATTTCACTTTTTCGCCGCAGCGCGCGCGCATGAGGAAAGCCGCATCCCAGCGCTACTGTGGCCAAGTCTGTCCCGGACGCCGTGTGCGTGACCTGCTGACCTGTTTCACCGTAGCGCTCATTGTCCAAAATCACGATGCGCAAATTGCGGGGACGCTGGGTGGCGATCGTGGCGAGGCTTCCCATCCCCATGAGCATCTCTCCGTCGCCGGTGATGACGAGCACTTTTCGCGACGGCCGCGCCAGGGCTAATCCCAAACCAACCATGGCGGCCCCGCCCATAGCGCCCCAGAGAGGGAAATCTAGCGGATTATCGCCTGCGGCGGCGACATCCCAGGCCGATGCGCCGAGACCCGCGACAACGAGCAGACCACCGCGGTCATGCAAAATTGACTTCACTACGTCTCTTCGTTTTAGCAAAGGTTCAGGCAATCAATCACCTTGAAAAACTTTTCGCGCCAATCAGCCGCTGCGAAAGCAGTACAGCCACTCCGCAATAACTGCCAAACGCGAGCATTGCGGATGATGCAACGATTTCACGAACTTTATTCGCTTCCTCCGCCTTTCGAACAATAACCCCCACGGCGGCCAGCGCGGCGGGTGTGCCTTGTCCCATGGGTACTTGCCACGGATTAAATTCTCCCCATTCGCCACGCATGGTCACCAATGCGAGAAACGGAAAGCCGCACGTTTTTATCAACGAGAGCATGTTAATGCAATTCCCCACTCCGCTCGATTGCATCAGCAAAATGGCGCGTTTCCCGCCAAGATACGCGCCCGCGGCAAGAGCTACACCCTCTTCTTCCGTGGTCAAAACCACGGAACGCATCTGTTTGTCGGCCTGACACAGCCGAATGAGACTCGCGTGGCCCGCGTCGGGAACATAAGAGACCACGGAGATCTTTTGCGACCGCAACACATCATAAATATCGTTGACCCAATGATTGGGAGAAGGGGCACCGCTCGCGCGCTTGGACTCGCTCCTTTTCTTCATGCGATCAGCCAAAGGTGCGGAAAACTGTCGCCATGTCCGGGGCGCCGATAACGCTGTCAACCGCTCGGAGAGCCTGACCTGCAAAATCCTTTCCGAATCGCGGCACGATCAGCGAATTAAATTTGTCACGCAGGCCTTCGGTGGATACAGGATTCTCCGGGCTGCCGCGCGGATAATCCGTCCCGAGATTGAAAGCCGTACCGTCTTTCAGCGTGACGCGAAAACGCGCGGGCCATACTTTCGGATACATCGCTGTGAGCTCGCCGGAAACAACAATGCGCAGTCTGGGCAAGAGCGTGGCGATCGACGGCTCGATCACTCCGTGCCCGTCAAATCGTTCGGAAGCAAACTGCTGTAAGTCCACGCGGCCTTCGAGCAACGCCGCCGCGACCGCGTACCCCATGCTGAACATGGCGCGATAGGCGGTAGGGGGATTCATCTCTTTAACGATTTCGTAGCCGCTCTTGTAAGTTGCGATTTCAATTTCACGAATCTGATTGACGGCTTCCCTACCCTTCCATCCGAGTTTTGCGCGCACGGCAAGGGCCGTGTCTACAGCCGTGTGGGTGTGCCCGCAGCAAGAATAGAGTTTGAAGCAGTTTTCGTTGATCTTCCATTTTTCGCCGAGACCGTCTGTTACTCGGGTCGGGTCATACGTTTGGGTCGTCGCGCGGAAAAAGCCACGTTCGCCCTCGAGGATGCGGCTGGCTCCGGTAAATCCCGCGCGCGCCAAATCGGCCGCAAGAATTCCGTTGAACGCCGCTTTGCCGGGATGAAGATGCTTGCTCATCGTCCCATCGGCGTTAAATTCCCAAAGTCCCGACGCCTGCGTTCCGGCAGTGCCAAGCGCGTCGAGCATTTGCACGGCATCCAATTTCAGCAAAGAACCCGCGGCTACCGCTGCGCCGAATGTCGCAGAGGTACCGGTCGGGTGCCAGAAACGATAGTGGTCGGGATTTACGGCCTCCCCGATGCGCAGTGCGGCTTCGTAGCCTAACGCGACAGCAAGGAGAAACGATTTGCCGTCGCAGTGCTCGCGCTCGGCGACGGCAAGTGAAGCCGGAATAATCGGTGCGCCAGGATGCAGCGTCGAGCCTTTGTGAACGTCATCCAGCTCAAGGAGATGCGACGCCACGCCGTTTGCGAGCGCTGCGCCTGCGGCCGAAGAACGCCCGCCGCTGAAGACTGTCGCATCGTCGGAGCGACCCAGCTTTGCGGCCGCCTCCCGCGCCATTCGAGCAGGAGCTTCAAGCGCACCGGCCAGCGCCGATCCCAACCAGTCGAGCACGGCGCGCTCCGCATCGGCGACCACTTGTTTGGGTAAACGCTCAAAGTCTACGGCCACGCAAAAGTCAGCAAGGATTCTGCTAACTGGTATCGTCGAAGTGGTCGTCGCGCTGGCCATGTTCGTCAGTTTTCCCGCATCGGCATCAAGAAGCGAATCGCATGTTCGCACGAGGCGCGTAGATGCTTCCGCATGGCGCTTTCTGCCCCATCGGCGTCGTGCTTCTTGATGCAGCAAACAATTAAATCATGTCCGGCAAGCGTTCCATCAAGCCAGCGCGGGGTGCGCGGCCACATGGAACGGATGCGGTGCATCTGGTCGTCCAGTGTCGCCAGGATTGCGAACATGCGATTGTTCTGCGTCGCTCGAATAATGCTCTTATGCAGACTGATGTCGGTTTCGAAAGTCTCGTTGGCGTAACCGGCGGCGGCGCCTTCGTGCATTTGGTCAATAATTTTATCGAGTTCGCGGAGATCAGCGGGAGTCATTTTTTCGGCTGCGACACGCGCGGCGTAGGATTCCAGCTGTTCACGCACCTGGTAAATTTCCATGATGTCGTGCGGCGTAAGCTCCGACACAAACGTTCCGCGGCCGGTAACCGTGCGCACCATACCGTGCTGCTCGAGGCGTGTCAGCGCCTCGCGCACCGGCGTGCGGCTCAGCTTGAAACGCGCCGCCAGCCGGTATTCCGAGAGCGGTGCGGCGGGCGCAAATTCGCCTTCCAAAATGCAAGTGCGTATCTTTTCGTAGACCTCTTCGCTACGCGTTTGATCCGCAACGACAAGATAATCCGCTACTGATCGATGCAGCTTTGCCCTGGGCATTCTTCTTCCTCGCACAATTCCCGTCAAGCGAATCGCCGCTCCTTTTCTTTAGATGACGATCGTCTGACTCTGTTCGTGCATATACGAAAGCAGATAATACGGTCCGCCGCTACCCTTGCCTGATGCGCCCGAAGCTTTCCAGCCGCCAAACGATTGATAGCCCGGCCACGCGCCCGTGGAAGCGCCTTGCCCGCGGTTCGCATAGGCCACGCCCACCTGAATCCGTCGAAAATATTCGTCGGCTTCCTCGCGGGTGCCAAAAAAACCTCCCGCCAGGCCGTAGTCCACATCGTTCGCGAGGCTGATAGCTTCCTCCACGCTCTTGACGGAATCGATCATCACCAGCGGCACAAACATCTCCTGCTTCCACAAGCGATGACTCCGTGGAACTTCGGTGCTGACGGTCGGCTGGCAATAATATCCTTTGGCGAAGGCGCCATTCGTGACCGTTTGGCCGCCGGTAGTAATTTTGCCTGCTTGAGACAATTCGCCGCAGTACTCGATGAAATTGCGGTAGGCGCTTTCCCGGATTACCGGACCCAGATAAGTATCCCGCTCCGTGGGATCGCCAACGGTCAGTGATTTTGCAATCCGTGTTACGCGATTCGTGAGCTCGTCGTAGATGGCCGCGTCCGCGTACACGCGCGACGAGGCGGAACACTTTTGTCCTTGCGCGCCGAATCCCGAACGAATGATTCCCCAAGCGGCACGTTCCAGATCCGCATGACGGGACACAATCGCGGCGTTCTTGCCTCCCATTTCGAGAACCACAGGACGCGGATACTTGAAATTGGCAGCTTCTCGATAAACCTTCATACCCACCCGGTACGAGCCCGTGAATGTGATTCCGTCCCAGTCGGGACTGTCGAGAAGAGCTTGTCCCAGCGGTTCATTCTGACCGGTCACGTAATTGAACACGCCCTCGGGAAGGCCTGCGTCGCGGAAACACTCGGCTAAGAGACGAACGATCCAAGCCGTCTCGACCGACGGCTTTGTGATCACAGTATTCCCGGTGACCAGCGCCGCACCTGCCGGTCCACAAGTCAATGAAACAGGAAAGTTGAAGGGACTGATGATCAGCCAAACGCCATGGGGCTTCATCACGCTTAGATTGACGACGGTGTGCCCCGGGAGCGGCTCGCTTCCCATTTGGACGACATAGCCATTGTTTTTTTCCATCGAATCGCACGCCGCGCGAAGCAGATCCGCCCCTTCCTGGATGTCGCCAAGCGATTCCATGCGATTTTTCCCAACATTCAACGTCGTGGCCACCGCCAATTCGTAGAGGCGCTCCTCGATCTTGTCCGCGACCTTGCGCACCATTGCCACGCGCTCCTTCCACGGCAAGGCGCTCCACGCCGGAAATGCAGCCTTAGCGGCCGCAAATGCGATCTTGGCATCTTGCGGTGTGCCCTCCTGCAAATGAGCCAAGACCCAGTCGGTGTTGATCGGCGAGCGATTTTCAAACGTAGCCTGAGAGAAATGATCCCTGTTGTCGATGATCATCCCGTAGGTCTTGCCGAGATTCGCTTTCATTTTTGCCAACGCGGCATCGTAGCGGGTGTGCACTTCCTCGGGGGGATTGAACATCGAAGCATACGTCAATTTGAACGCGGCCATTTTTTCTCCCAAACTGGGCATCAAGTCCTCCCGTCACCAAGCGTACCATTAGAATTCCGATGGTATACCACATCTTGCTTGACTTTGTGTAGGCATAAGCAGAAGAATCCGCAAATTCCCGCCGCTACGCCGGCGGCCTGATGCTTGCTGCAATCTTCAGCGACCACGCGGAGGAACGAAAACACAGAGTATGCCGACGAACGCCGACCTAATCATCCGCGCTCTCCTCGATGCTGGCGTCAGCCGCCTGTTCGGGATGCCCGGCGGAGGAAGCAATACTGATCTGATCGAGGCGGCGGGGCGGGCTGGTTTGCCGTTCACTCTCGCCCAAACAGAAGTGGGTTCCGCATTTATGGCCGGCGCTCAAGCCGAGATCACGGGAAAACCCGGCGCTTGCATCGCTACGCTGGGTCCCGGCGCGGCTTCGATTGTAAATGGCGTGGCAAATGCATACCTTGACCGTGTTCCTCTTATTGTGATCACCGACTGTCACCCGGAGTCGGTCGCTTCGGTCATGCAGCATCAGACCCTGCGGCACAGCGAACTTTTTTCTTCAATGACAAAACGCAGCATCCGACTTAAGAGAGAAAATATTGTTGAGGCGATGCGGATGGCTATCGGTGTCGCCACTACTCCTCCCTGTGGTCCCGTGCACTTGGATGTGTCCACCGATGCGACCGGCGCAACCGCGATGTCCACAGGACAGGGGAAAGACATGGCTTCGTGTTGCCCGAAACTTGATGCCTCGATCGAGCCACTACCGGAAACTGTCCAGAAAATCCTCAAGGGGTCGCGGCGCCCTGTCTTTTTAGTGGGCTTGGAGGCTCGCACGAGACCGATTTCATCTTCTATCCGGCAACTATGCGAGCGATTTCGCATTCCTGCCCTGGTCACCTACAAGGCAAAGGGGGTCGTACCCGATCGGCATTCTTACTTCGGAGGCGTCCTGACGAATGGGGCTTTGGAAAGAGAGATTCTCGAACGAGCGGACCTATTCCTCGCAATTGGCTTGGACCCTGTTGAGCTCCTGCCCAAACCTTGGAATTTGACGGCGCCAGTCATCGGCATTGCGCCTAGAGCAATGGGTCGGAAACAGATTTCTTTGCTCGCAGAATTTGTTGGCGATGTCGCTGAATATCTTCAAGCGAGTGCCAAGCACCTCCCAAGCCAAACCGATTGGACTGAACCGGAAGTCACCCGCCTTACTGCTGCCCAACAACAAGCAATGCGCCCTGAGGACCGCGGAACCCTTATCTCCCCTCACCGGGTAGTGGAAATTGCGGCCGAGATCTATGCGGGAACGCGAATCACCGTAGATGCCGGGGCGCACATGTTTCCCGTGATGTCCTTGTGGCCTGCGGAGAACCCTTGCGACGTGTTGATCTCGAATGGCCTCTCGACAATGGGATTTGCTCTGCCGGCGGCCATCGGCGCTTGCCTATTGGATCCTCCAAAACCGGTTCTGGCATTCACAGGAGATGGGGGCTTGCTCATTTGCCTGAGCGAGCTGCACACGGCGTTCCGCGAAAAGCTGCCGTTGCGTATCATCGTGTTCGATGATTGCGCTTTGAGCCTTATCAAAATCAAACAGATCCAACGAGGATATCGCTGCGAAGGAGTGGACCTTGGAGAAATTGATTGGATGGCAGTGGGCCAAGGACTCGGAGCTATCGCAAGAAAAGCCAGCAACGAAGCGGAATTCAGGGCTGCCTTGACGGAATCGACCCATCATCCCGGCCCAGTCTTGATTGCGGCGAGGATTTCTCCAGAGGCGTATGTTCCTACGATTCGGGCATTGCGCGGGTAGGTTGGAAAATAAGGTGCTCTTTTTTGTCGCGTACGAGGGTCGCGTTTTTATCACAACTGCTCGATGGCCCATCGATGCCCTTTCAAGCTCAATCCGCAGGGCTTTTCCAATAGGGTTAATTCGATGGCGGCCTATTGTCTACCTGGTCTGCTGCACATACACTGAAACTTAGTTTGCGAGGCTACTCTTGCTCCCCTCCAGCAAGTTTTCCAAACTCGCCCTCTTGATCGCTGTTTTTCTAGCGGCGCTTCTCCTCTTTGTCATTGAAGGAATTCATTCGCCCGCCAGGAGTCTCTTGCTGTCGGACCTCTTGCAGTCCGCGGTAGTCCTCTGGGCTGCTTGCTGCGCCTTTTATGTGGCTCGTAGGTCAACTGGGGACTTGCGGTACCTATGGACGCTTCTGACAGTCTCCTTATTCTTTGCTACGGCTGCCCAATCGTTGGAGACCTATTATCAGAACATAGCTCACCGAATGGCCGCAGGGCCTTGGCCCTCTGACATTATTTTCATTCTTTGGGTCACACCGGCGGTCCTGATGTTGGTGCCGCGACCCCCGGAATCGCGTGGCATCCATTGGGAGCAACTTCTGGATTTTGCACAGGTCATAGTCGTAGCCCTGACTGCCTATCTCTATTTTTTCTATGTTACTTCGCGGTGGCAAGCCGAAGGACCTCAAATGGTTGTGAAGATCCTGCGCTTGCAACTGATACGTGACTTGCTGCTTAGCGGGGGATTCTTAATTCGGGCCGCCGCACTCTCGGCGCGCTCAATCCGGTCTTTTTTCAGCAGGATAGCGGGCTTATTTCTTTTGACGAGCGTCTCCGAACTTGTTTCCCTTTTCATTCCGTTTTCGTCCCCAGGCAGAGCGAGCTGGACTGATCTTGTGTGGTGCACACCATACCTGTTCGTTGCTGTTTTCGCAGCTACCTGGAAGACTGAAGACGAAGGCATTCTTGCCCGACAAGATTCCACACGCCCACTGGAGATTTTCAGCCAGGTCTTGCCATTCTGCATTCCCTTGCTGGTTCTCCTGATGGGCAGGCGCATCGCTGTGGAACAGCTGACCATTGCCTGGGCAGCAGTAGCTGCGTCTTTTGTCATTTCCGCCACGCGTCTTCTCGTCACAAACGAAAAACAACGCCGCAACACCTCGGACCTTCGCATGGCCGAAGAAGCACTACGTCAATCCGCGGAGATGTTTTCAACTGCGTTTCGTTCGAGCCCTGATGCTATGGGCATAATATCGTTGCCAGATGCCAAATATCTTGCGATCAATGACAGTTTTTTGCGTCTGACGGGCTATACGCAGGGGGAAGTGATCGGAAAGACTGGGGTCGATCTGCGCCTGTGGGTTAACAAAGGTCAGCGCGCAACGGCCCTTGCAAAATTGCTGGCGGGAGAAGAAGTGAAGGAGGAAGAATTTCTTTTCCGCACCAAAAGGGGAGAAACTCTTACCTGTCAGCTCTCGGCCGCGCTAATTCGCCTAGCCGGAAAGCCGGCATTTCTCGCAATGGTTCATGACATCACGGCGCGGAAGCGGGCGGAAAAACTATTGCTTGCCAGTGAAGAGAAATTCCGCACTCTCGTTGAGAACCTCGATGTGGGTGTCATATTACTGGGCTCCAGATCCGAAATTCAGTTTGCAAACCTTGCGGCCCAGCAAATGCTGGGTGTCTCACTTGACCGGGTGCAATACCAGAAAAGCTCAGAAATTGACTTGATCGCGATTCGAGAAGATGGGGCTGAAATCCCGACCTCACAGCATCCAGGACCTCGGGTGATCGAGACCCGGCAGCCGATTAGGAATGAAGTGATTGGTTGGCGCCGGCCAGGCTCAAGCGAACTTTTCTGGTGTTTGGCGAATGCTGTGCCGCAATTTAATCGGGACGGTTCCATAGCTGGGGTGATCGGATCCTTTACCAACATCACCGAACGCAAGCGAATCGAGGAAGCACTGCACCAACTTTCCACACGCTTGCTTCGGTTGCAAGATGAAGAACGGCGGCGACTGGGCCGCGAGCTCCACGATAGCCTGGCGCAGAGCGTGCTGGCAGTGAATCTGAACTTGGCCCAGCTCACGCAATCCCCGGCAGCCCTCGACGAGCGGTCGAGACACGCTCTTTCGGAGGCGCGCGCAATTCTCCAGGAAATGTCGCGCGAGATTCGGACTCTCTCTTATTTGCTCCATCCTCCGCTTCTCGATGAGCTCGGGCTTGTATCGGCCATCAAGGAATATGCGCAAGGATACAGCGCCCGTAGCGGAATTCATTTGGAGGTAGAGCTTCAGGCGGGTTTTGGACGCCTATCGCAGGAAACAGAAACGGCGCTGTTCCGCATCGTGCAGGAAAGCCTCTCGAATATCCAGCGCCATTCCGGTAGCTTGACGGCCCAAATTAATTTGCGCGGAGGTTCGTCGAGTGTAACGCTCGAAGTGACCGATCAGGGACATGGGCTGATGAAGACGGCTGCCGAGCCCGGAGATGGCGCGGGAACTCGCCTGGGCGTGGGAATACTGGGTATGCGCGAACGGGTAGCCCAATTGGGAGGAACACTTGCCATCGACTCGAGTCCGTCGGGAACAACGGTGCGAGCTATAATCCCATTGAAGGCTGAGGTCACCCATGCCGGTCCGAATCCTGGTAGCTGATGACCACCAAGTCGTCAGAACCGGGCTCCGCACGCTCCTTGAATCGAAGGCGGGCTGGGAAGTGTGCGGTGAAGCGACCCAGGGCCGGGAAGCGGTTCAAAAAGTTGCCGAGCTGAAGCCGGACGTGGCTGTGCTCGACATCGCCATGCCAATCCTCAATGGCGTGGAGGCCACTCGCCAGATTCGCAAACTCTCTCCTGCTACAGCCATCCTTATTTTGAGCATGCACGACTCGGAGCTCCTCGTCCAAGAGGTTCTCGAAGCCGGGGCCAGCGGATACATCCTGAAGGACGATGCTGATCGCAACTTGATTGCCGCGGTGGAAGCTCTTAGCCGCCAGAAAACGTACCTCTCTCCGCGCGTGGCCGAAGCGTTTGCCAAGGGAGGTTCGTCGGGGACCGCGTCGTCCGCGCTCGAGCGTCCATCGAGGAGCCGCCTGACCCCACGCGAACGCGAGGTTGTCCAGCTCCTTGCCGAGGGGAAAAGCAATAAAGAAGTCGCGCAATTTCTCGGCATTAGCGTAAAAACCGCGGAGACGCACCGGGCCAATATCATGCTCAAGCTTAATTTCCATTCCATTACCGAGCTCGTGCGCTACGCGGTTCGAAACAAGATTATTCAAAGCTAGAAATCTCCCCCGATCTACAGGTAATTCCCTAGGGATTCAGCCGAATTCTCTTCTCCCGCCAGAAATTGCACACTACACCAGGAAATTTGACCACTCAGCTTTCGACCGGAGTGTGTGATGGGCCCAAAGAGTCGCCGAATTCGCACCGTTGTCGCGGATGATTCGCGAACCGCATTGCGCTCTGTGTGCAGGTTTCTGGAGGTCTTTGAAGACGTCGAAGTCGTAGGCACCGCCAGAGACGGTCTGGATTTACTGGATAAAGTCAAACCGCTCCGCCCGGAGCTGGTGCTGACAGATCTGAGCATGCCTCGGATGAGCGGACTCGAAGCGGCGATGAAGTTGAAAAAAACAGATCCCGGTCTGCGAGTAATCATTTTTACAGAATTGTGCGGCCTATCCCTTCGGGAGGAATGCCTCCGCCAGGGAGCTGATGGCTTCGTAGAGAAGAGTCAAATCCCCGAGAAACTTATGGAGGAGGTTCGACTGCTTTTCCCACAAAATCCGTGATCGGAGTGATCGCCATTACGTCCGTTCGCGGGAGATACCACCAAAGGAAGTTCAGGCGCTGCATTAAAAGTTCCTTGGGAAAGCGCGGCAGATATATGTCTTCACCAAGTCATCGAATTCTTCTAGTAGACGGAAATGTTTCTTCAGCTCGAGCTGTCCGGGAAATTCTGAAGCGCAGCCCGGATTCGAGTTTTGATCTTGTTATCGCCGATTCGCCAGAGAACGGCCTGCGTCAGCTGGCCGGCCAGAAATTTAACGCCCTTCTCCTGAATGTCCCCTCCTCCGATCGCAGCTTGGCAGACCTAAGAGTCATTCAGTCGCAATTCAGCACTCTGCCGATTATCACGTTGATTGCCGACGCTTCCGCGAAGAAGGAAGTATTAAAGGCAGGTGCGATCGATTACCTGGTAAAGGGTGCGCTCAAACCTGAGCTGCTAGAGAAGTCGATTCGATTCGCTATTGAACGTAAGCAAGCTGAGGAAGCTTTCCGCAAATATGAGCAAAGGTTCCATGATCTTTTCGAGAATGCAAAGGACATCCTCTTCACGCTCGACCTGGAAGGAAACATCACGTCCTTGAACAAGTCGGCAGAGGACGTTTTTGGCTGGCCCAGAAATGAAGTCCTCCACAACAGCATCAAGGAGTTTGTGGCCCCGGAGCACCGAAATCTCTGCGCCCAGATGATGCAGCGAATCCTTAAGGAAGAACCCGTAGAAAATTTCGAAATCAGCCTGCTTCGCAAAGACGGCCGAAGGGTCATCCTCGAGAGCAGCGCCCGCTTGCTCTATTCCAATGGAAAAAAGGAGAGCGTGCAGGGCATCGCCCGTGACGTCACGGAACGCCATCACCTCGAGAACATGCTCCGTCAATCACAAAAACTCGAAGCAATCGGCCGCCTTTCCGGCGGAGTTGCTCACGATTTCAATAATCTGTTGTGCGTGATCAGCGGTCACGCGGAACTCCTGTCGGAACGCCTGGGGCCAGCGCATCCCACAACGGTCAGCATCACCCAAATCAAGAAAGCCGCAGACAGCGCGGCTTCTCTCACCCGCCAGCTCCTTGCCTTCAGCCGCAAGCAAGTTTTTCATCCGCAGGTCTTGGACTTGAACGTCGCCGTCACAGAAACTAAAAAGCTTCTCGGACGCCTGATTGGCGAACACATCGATTTTCATATCTCGCTCGCCCCTGCGCTGGATCGCGTGCGTGTGGATCCGGTTCAAATCGAGCAGGTTCTTGTGAACCTTGCTCTCAACGCGCGGGACGCGATGCCCTTGGGCGGAAAATTAACCATTGAAACTTCCAACATCGATCTCGAGGAAAGCCATCAGTCCAAGCGCGCCATCGTTCCCGCCGGAAAGTACGTTTTACTTGCCGTGTCGGACACGGGCTCCGGCATGGACGAAGAAACGCAGAGCCGCATCTTCGATCCGTTCTTTACGACCAAGGAGCTGGGTAAAGGGTCGGGACTCGGATTGGCTACGGTGTACGGAATTGTCAAACAGAGCGGCGGTTTCATTTGGGTGTACAGCGAACCTGGGCAAGGCGCCACGTTCAAAGTCTATTTTCCGCGGGAAGATAACCCGCTTACGCCTGTGTCGCACGCAAAACTTAATCATGAAGCCTGCAAGGGCACGGAGACGATCCTGCTGGTGGAGGATGCCGAGCCATTGCGTGTCCTGGCTCAGGAGTTTTTGAAGGAGTGCGGTTACAGGGTCCTGGAAGCTCAGAACGGCACAGAAGCCTTACGGATTGCGTGCGCTTTCGACGGTCCCATTCATCTGCTCTTGACCGATGTGGTCATGCCGGGCATGGGAGGCAAACACCTCGCTGAAGAATTGGCGTCCCTCCGTCCAACGACAAAGGTTCTGTACATGTCCGGATATCCGAGCGAGGGGATCGTGCGGTCGGGATTCCTGGAAGATGGACTGAGCTTACTCGAGAAACCATTTACGCGCGAGATTCTTCTGCGGCGAGTCAGGCAGATGCTCGACGGACAGCTAGAGGCTGCCCCACCGCGAGTGAGCGATTAAAGGCCATTCAGCCTGGCGCGCGAATTTATTCTGTGCGAACCGTCGGCATGGTGGCGAAGTTAGGGTCTGAGAAAGAGTTTGAAGCAGTAAGAACAGAGGGAGACAAGAAAATGGCATCGAAGAAGATCCTGCTCGTGGATGATTCCTGCACCGCTCGGTTGGTGAACCGGATGATTTTTAGCCAAAAGTCGAACTACGTCTTGATTAGTGCGTCAGACGGCAAAGAAGCCGTGGAAATAGCGAGGCAGGAAAAGCCGGACGTAATTCTGATGGATATCGTTATGCCCCGCATGACCGGACTTGAAGCTTGCCGTGCCCTGAAGAAAGACAACGAAACCTCTCGCATTCCCGTCATTCTGCTGACCACGCGGGGTGAAGAGCAATACGTTCAAGAAGGCTACGCCAGCGGGTGCAGTGACTATCTGACCAAGCCCGTCAACGACACCGAGCTTCTCGATCTTCTGAGGGCCTACCTCGGTGAATAACGCAAATCGACCACGGCATTGACGAATTCATCGTGGAGCACGTTGGAGAGGACATGATCGGAACAGGAAATGGAAATTACCCGCGAGCGAAAGGGAAGCGTCGAACGGGATCGCGTAACGGATCGTCTGATGTTGCCACGCAAACGCAGGAATTGCGGCGCCATACCCATCAATTATCCCTGCGGGACCAAATCGAGCGAAATCATTTTCTCTTGAAACGCCTCAACGCCGCGAGCGCGCGACTTATCCAGGCTCTCGATCACGGCGACGTTTATCCCGCAATCGCGGAAATCATCGCGAATTTGATTGGTTCGGAAGAAGTCGCAATATTTCACTACGATTCCTCCGACCAAAGCTTTTCGCTGGCCTGGTCCTGGGGCATCGAAGAGGAAGTTCTTCGGCAATTCGCTACCGGTGTGGGACTGATTGGCCGTGCGGCTCGGCAAGGAGCAACCCAGTTTCGCGACCGCGTGACTGATATTCCCCTGCCTCAACACGAGCAAAATCTAACGGCTTGCGTGGTTCTGAAGTCCAGCGGCGAAGTCGTGGGCGTCATTGCTATTCTCGGCCTTCTCCCCCAAAAGAATGGCTTGGAATGGTCGGATTTCGAACTTTTGGAATTTCTGGAAACTTACGGCGCAGTCGCCGTTCAATTTCAGAAATTGCGCGAGAACCCGGTGGCGCCGTGAAAATCGAACTTCTATCAAAACTTCACGCGGCCGCCTCCCATTCATTGCGACCCGGTGAGAGGCAGGACGTAGCCGCGTCAAATCCCCATTTTTTACATGCCGGTCAGGTCTTCGTCTCGGCAAAGGCGGAATCTGTCGTCCTCATTCTCGGTTCCTGCGTGGCCGTCTGCATTTGGGATCCTTTTAACGCTGTCGGAGGTGCAACTCATTATCTGCTGCCAACCTGGGACGGCCGGGGCACGGCTTCCCCTCGTTACGGCAACGTGGCCATTTCTGCACTGCTGCAACGACTTGTCGAAGAGGGAGCGGATCGCACACAGCTTCGCGCAAAGATCTTTGGAGGAGGCTGCCTGTTTGATTCCATGCGCACACCGGCTGCGAACAAAGATCACCTGGGGAGTCGCAATGTCGATATCGCAGTGGAGATTCTCGCCAAGGAACGAATCCCGATAGAAACCACCAACGTCGGTGCGCACGCCGGCCTAAGAATTGTTTTTCAAACCGGCACAGGAGTCGCCACAGTTAGCAGTTTGTAGAGGAACTATGGAAATCAGCCGCGAAATGTTGTTGCAGTCGTTTCGAGAAGAGACCGAAGAATGTCTCGCACAGATGGAACAGCTTCTTCTGCGCCTGGAGGCGAGTCCAGATGATCGCGAACTGATTTCATCGCTGTTCCGGGCCGCCCACACCATTAAGGGCAATGCTTCCCTCCTCGAGTTCAAGACGCTCGCACACACTCTTCACGCTCTCGAAGACACTCTGGATGGCTTACGAAATGGCTCTATCCGTCTGTCCCCGGACTTGAGCAACCTTCTCCTTCAGTCCGTGGACGTTCTCCGCCAGATGACCCAGGGAATAACGGAGGACAACGAATGCCTTATACCCGCACACGAAGAACTCTTTGCGCGCATGGCCGAGATTGTGGCGGATGCTAAAGCCAACGAGACACCTGCGGTCCTCGAGGCTTCCGCGCCGTCTCCTGGAGAATCCCCTGCTCTACCCGGCACCTCCAAAGCCGCCGTCCACAACCTGCGCGTAGACCTTGGCAAGTTGGACCGCATGCTGAATCTCACCGTCGAATATGCGATCGGACAAGGCCGATTGCGGCGCATGCTCGAGGAAAAATATCTCCACACCGCGAGCGGGCGGGAAGTTCTAGACACACATCACGGATTGGAAGCCTTGTTTCTTGAGCTCCAGGAACTGGTGATGAAGGTCCGCATGGTCCCCGTTGGACCGGTTTTCCATCGTCTCGCCCGGAGCGTTCGCGACGCGGCGCGGAAGAGCGGAAAACTCGCGCGGATGCTTGTTGTCGGTGAAGACGTGGAAGTCGACACGACCATTCTTGAGCATATTCATGATCCGCTAATGCACATGATCCGGAATTCGGTGGACCATGGTTTGGAGACGCCGGAAGTCCGCCGCGCTTTGGGGAAAGATCCCAGCGGAAAGATCATCCTGCAGGCATTTCACGATTCCGGGAACATCGTCGTCCAGATCTCCGACGACGGGGCTGGCCTCGATCATGAACGCATCGTCCAGCACGCGCGAAAACAAGGAATCATTCCGGAAGGAGTCCGGCTCAGCGAAGCAGAGATTCATAATTTGATTTTTCAGCCGGGTTTTTCGACGGCGGACAAAGTATCGGAACTGTCCGGCCGCGGCGTGGGCCTCGACGTGGTGCGCCGGAACGTGAACGCGCTAAGCGGCGTTATCCACGTCGAGAGCCGCAAGGGCCAGGGAACCACATTCACGATCCGCCTTCCGCTGACTCTAGCCATCATCGACGGTTTTGCCGTGAAAGTCGGAACGGAGACCTACGTGATTCCGCTCAGTTCCGTGAAGGAGTGCCTGGAACTTCCGCGGGAAAAGCACCTTTCTGATCAGGGCGGCGTGATCAATTTGCGTGGGGAAGCTCTGCCTTATGTGCGGCTTCGCGATTTGTTCGGTACTCCCGGCGGCGCGCCAACCCGCGAAAAAATAATCGTTGTGGAATATCAGGGCGGCCGCGCAGGTCTCGCGGCCGATGAGTTGTTGGGTGAGCAGCAGGCCGTGATCAAGCCGCTGGGGCGGCTATTTCAAGGGATTCCCGGTGTTTCCGGTTCGACGATTCTCGGCAACGGGCGCGTGGCATTAATTCTCGATGTGCCCGCACTTTGCGGAGAAGCGATTAACCGCAGCACCGAATTGGTTTCGCAATAGGGCCATTTGCAGGAATTGCGAGGCGGCGTGAGTCGCACTCGGAACTTTATTCGAAGGAGAATTTCATGTTGAAGAATATGTCCGTTGGAAAAAGGCTAGCGATCGGCTTTGGCCTTATCGTTATGTTGCTTGTAGCAATGGGCCTCAGCGGCTATTGGGGCCTTGAAGGCATCACTGCGGAAACTATGAAAGTCTTGAACGGTGACGCCAAGATTGTGACCCTTGCTGCCCGCGTAAAATCTACCACTCTGGAATTGCGCCGATTTGAAAAAGATACTGAACTCAATATGGACGATCCGCAAGTCCGGGGTGAGTACGCCTCGAAATGGAAAGAGCAGCGGCAAAAGCTGCGTGAGGTCCTTGCAGAGCTCGATAAATTTAAGCTTACGCCCGATGACAAGTTGTCTGTGCGGTCAATGGGTGAAGATCTCGACGTCTATGAAGGCGGCTACACAAAAGTTCTGAACTTGATTGAACAGGGAAAGCTGCACACCCCGCAGGAGTGCAACCAGACAATCATCCAATATAAGGATTCCATTCACCGCCTGGAGGCGGTGGCCACCGATCTTACGAACCGTCACGCCGAAGTGTTGGTGCCGATGGTCGAGCAGATCGCCAAGACTACGACCACGACGCTAGTGATTTTCTCGCTTGTCTCCATCTTCGTCAGCATCGTCGTTACTCTGGTGATTTCTCGCGGCATTACCAAGCCTATCCAACAAGTAGTCGAGATCGTCGAAAATATCAGCGCCGGGGATCTGACCAAGACCATCAATGCCGATCGTGGAGATGAGATTGGCCGTCTACTTGGAGCAATGGCCAAGATGACCGGCAAGCTGAACGAGATGATCGGTGAAGTCCGCATGGGAGCGGGGTCTGTAAGTACCGCTGCTTCCCAGGTTGCTTCTTCGGCCAGTTCTGTGTCTCAGGGCACCAGCGAACAGGCTGCGGCTGTGGAGCAGGTAACCAGCAGCATGGAAGAGATGAATGCTTCCGTGGCGCAGAACGCGGAAAACAGCCGGAAGATGGAACAGATGGCTCGCAAGGGAGCTCAGGATGCGACGCAGAGCGGCCAGGCCGTCCAGGAAGCCGTTTCCGCGATGAAACTGATCGCGGAGAAAATTGCCGTCATCGAGGAGATTGCCTACCAAACCAACATGCTGGCGTTAAACGCCGCGATCGAAGCGGCGCGCGCCGGCGAACACGGCCGCGGCTTTGCCGTGGTTGCGGGAGAAGTGCGAAACCTTGCGGAGCGTTGCCGCACGGCAGCTCAGGAAATCGGCGGCCTGGCGGTGGCCAACGTGCAAGTCGCGGAACGCTCGGGAGGATTGCTAACCGAACTGGTTCCCTCGATTCAGAAGACCGCGGACTTGGTTCAGGAAGTGGCTTCCACGTCGAGAGAGCAAGCCGCGGGCGTCAATCAGATCAACGGCGCGATCAGCCAGGTCGGTCTGGTCACGCAACGCAACGCCGCGGGTGCCGAGGAACTCTCCAGCACGGCTGAAGAGCTCGCTTCCCAGGCAGAAGCCTTGCAGGACATGATCAGCTTCTTCCGCGTCAGTGCTGTCGGCGAACACCGCATCGGCAAGAAGCGAAAGGCCGATAAGTCCCACTTCACGGACATGAAGGAAGACGACACGCATGGCGCCTCCACGCGCACTGCAAAACCGAACGGCGATTATGCCGAGTCGTTTGCCCGAATCTGAGCTGCGGAGGAACTCATGGAAATCAAAGAACAAGAAGAAGCCGTCCAACAGCAATACCTGACCTTTTTCCTCGCTGATGAGGAGTATGCCGTCGGCATTCAGCGCGTGAAGGAGATCATCGAATATACCGCCATCACCAAAGTGCCCAAGGTGCCTATGTGGATTCGCGGCGTCATCAATCTCCGCGGGAATGTGGTTCCCGTGGTAGACCTCGCGGTGCGTTTTGGAATGGAGGAACGCACCATAACGAAAACAACCTGCATCGTCATCGTCGAAGTACAGCAGGAGGCCGAACGCGCCGTAATGGGTGTGATTGCCGATGCCGTCAATCAGGTCATCGACTTCGCGCCCAAAGATATCGAAGAACCTCCCGCATTCGGCACGCGGGTGCGTCTGGAATATCTCTTCGGAATGGGCAAACTGGGAAAGAAGTTTGCCCTTATCTTGAACATAGACAGTGTCCTTAGCGCCGCCGAGCTTTTGACCGTTTCCACGCTTCAGGCCACACCGGTTGATGCGCAGCACGAGGCGGGCGAAAACTCCAAAGGGTCGCCAGAGGCGTAATGGCGATCGAAGAAACCTCAGTGCAGTCTGCGCTGGAGGTAGCCCGGCCGATTCCGGATCTCGCGGCGGAGGAGTTTCGTCTTTTCCAGGTCCTCGTTCTCCGCGAGTCCGGAATTCATTTGGGTGCAAAAAATCGCGCCATGTTGGTTAGCCGTTTATGGAAAAGATTGCGCGCTCTTGATCTGCGTTCTTTTTCTTCCTATTACAGGAAGGTTAAGGCCGATCCGGAAGAGCTAGTCCGGATGCTCGATTGCATTTGCACCAATGAGACGCATTTCTTTCGCGAACCTGCGGCTTTTGATTGCCTGCGCCAGCACGTTTTCCCGGAATGGCGGGCGGCAGGCGAAGCAAATGAGCGAAGCCGGACTCTGCGGGTTTGGAGTGCGGCGTGTTCAACCGGCGAAGAGCCCTATTCGCTGGCCATGACGTTGTTATCGGAATTTCCGCCTTCGGCGGGGTGGAATGTCGAGGTTCTTGGCACCGATCTTTCAACCAAAGTATTAGCTTGCGCCACCGCCGGAATTTGGCCCCTCGCGAAAATCAAGGGAGTGCCCCCCGAGTATCAGCGCCGGTTTCTCTTAAAGGGCTTCGGCCCGGAGAAAGGAAAGATCAAGGCTGTCGATGAGCTCCGGCGGGTCGTCCGATTTCAGCGGATGAATCTTAATCAAGAGCCTTATCCAGTTTGCGGTCCCTTTGACCTGATTTTCTGCCGCAATGTCATCATCTATTTTGAATGGCAAACAAAGCTAGAGGTCGTCAACCGTCTCGGGAGCTTTCTGGCCACCGATGGATACTTGTTCCTCGGGCATGCGGAGAGCTTGCACGGGGTGACAGACAAGCTCGAGTCTGTTGCGCCAGAGGTTTTCCGCCCCCGGAAATCAACCCTCGCCCGTGGCGACGCTCTGTGCATTCTCAAGCGTCGTAGCAGTAGCAGTCAAGGCTGACGAGACTGGTCGCCGTTACCGGTGGCTCTCAAGCGCGGCATCAATTTGGGTCATAAGGAACCATTGTGAACTCGCAAAAGTTTCAAGATTTCACCGATTGCTTGTCCGATCCTGCGGGAGACAATACTCGCCCATTGAATGTCCTCGTCGTCGATGATTCGGCGACCGTACGTCAGGTTCTTCTGTCGGTGCTTTCCGAAAAACGAGGCTTCCGGGTCACCGTCGCTGCCGACCCGCTCATCGCTATCGAGAAAATGAAGAGATTTCCTCCTGACGTAATTCTTCTCGACCTGGAAATGCCGCGGATGGATGGCATGACCTTTCTGCAAAAACTCATGTCGGAGAATCCCGTTCCTGTCGTAGTGTGCTCTGGATTGACTGGCCCGAGAACGGAAGCAGCCATCCGCGCCCTTGAAATAGGCGCCGTCGACATCATCACCAAGCCCAAGATCGGAATCCGCGGATTTCTGGAAGAGTCCGCTGTCCTGTTGGAGGACGCCGTACGGGCCGCGGCCGGAGCTCGCTTGCGCCCTTTTCGTCCACGCCGGGCACCTTTTCCGGGAAATAACACCGCCGACGTCATCATTCCTCCACCCGTGCTTCCCACGACGCTGCAGCCGAGAGACCAAATCGTCGCCATCGGCGCCTCCACAGGTGGCACCGAAGCGCTTCTGCAGATCCTCGAACAGATGCCTCCTAATTGTCCGGGTATCGTCGTCGTGCAGCACATGCCGGAGGGTTTTACGTCCGCCTTCGCGCGCCGGCTCGATGGGGCTTGCCGGATTGAAGTCAGGGAAGCTTCGGAAGGCGACAAAGTTGTTCCCGGCCGTGCGTATATAGCTCCGGGGAATCGGCACACGCTGGTCCACCGTATCGGATCTGGATATTTTCTCGAAGTCCGCGAGGGACCGCTGGTTTCGCGTCATCGGCCTAGCGTCAATGTATTGTTCCGCTCCGTTGCGCAAGCCTCGGGAGCCAGTGCACTCGGAATTCTCATGACCGGCATGGGCGATGACGGCGCCGACGGCCTGCTCGAGATGAAACAAGCGGAAGCGTTTACGATAGCCCAAGACGAGTCGAGTTGCGTTGTATTCGGTATGCCCCGCGAAGCCATCCTTCGCGGCGCCGTTGATGAAATTCTTCCCTTGTCTCGCATTCCCTCTGCTATCTTGCGAAATACCCCCGCCGCAAAATCCTGACCTCTCCGGAAAGTGCAACGCTTTTCCTTAGTGGTCAGGGGCGGCGGCATGACGCCCCGATCCCTGCTTGCTCGGCTGCAACAGTCTCCATTCTGACCGCTGCCCTTGGCCATTGAAAAGACTCGGCGAAAATTTGTTACCCGCGCTACAATTGGGCCGATGCAAACTACACTACCTGTCCGCCAAAGGACCGGAACAACGGGAGTAGAACAAATGAAAGCCACACTCCTCGATCGCCGCAGCTTTCTTAAAGTCTCCGCGCTAAGCGGCGGAGGCATGGTCCTGGCTTACTACATCGAACCGATAGCGGCAGCCTTCCCGCAAACACCGCAGACCCCTCCGCGCGCCGCGCTATCACCTGTTGCCTTCATCCGCGTTGCTCCTGACGGCATCGTGACCATCATGGGGAAAAATCCCGAGATTGGGCAGGGGGTTAAAACCAGTCTGCCGATGATCATCGCAGACGAGCTCGATGTCGATTGGAAAGATGTTCGCGTCGAGCAGGCCGACCTCGATGAATCAAAGTATGGCCCGCAGCGCGCCGGCGGCAGCACCGCCATACCCATCAATTGGGATCCACTCCGGCAAGTGGGGGCCGCGGGACGGCAAATGTTTATTACCGCTGCTGCCAACACTTGGGGTGTGACCGAATCGGAATGCCAAACATCTTCGGGCCGCGTGAATCATCAGGCGACAAACCGCACGCTCACCTACGGGTCCCTGGCTGAAAAGGTTGCTACGTTGACGCCCCCCGACCCCAAATCGGTGAAGCTCAAGGATCCCAAGGACTACAAAATCATCGGCCACCCCACGCCGGGCGTTGACAATGCTTCCGTTGTGACTGGTAAGCCGATTTACAGCATCGACTTCCGCGTCCCCGGAATGTTGTGGGCGGTTTACGAAAAGTGTCCCGTATACGCGGGAAAATTTCTTAGCGCGAATATTGACGAGCTCAAGGGCATGCCTGGTGTGCGTCATGTGTTTCCAGTCAACGGCACGTCAGACCTGCTCGGCTTGCATTGCGGGGTTGCGGTTGTCGCGGATACCTGGTGGCAAGCAAACGTCGCTCGCAAAAAGCTCCGCGCATCGTGGGACGAAGGAAAAACCGCCGAGCAAAGCAGTGTCGGTTTTACGCAACGCGCTGGAGAACTTTCAAAACAAACTCCTGCGATTACCCTGCGCAGCGACGGAAATGCGGATACAGCGTTGCAATCCGCCGCAAAAGTCGTGGAGGCCGCGTACGACTATCCGTTCCTTGCCCACGCGCCCATGGAGCCGGAGAACTGCTTGGCTCACTTTCATGACGGCAAGCTCGAATTCTGGTCGCCGAGCCAGACACCTGAGTCCGGCCGCCAGCTTGTGGCCAAAGTGCTCGGCATACCTCCCGCCGACATCATCGTACACATGAAGCGCGCGGGCGGAGGTTTCGGCCGTCGCCTGACAAACGACTACATGCTCGAAGCCGCATCCATTGCCAAGGTCGTGGGCGTTCCCGTCAAGCTGCTTTGGACACGCGAGGACGATTTTCACCACGATCATTACCGCCCCGCTGGTTTCCATTTCCTGAATGGCGGGCTGGACGCTAGCGGGAAACTTATCGCCTGGCGAAATCACTTCGTCAGCTTCGGGGAGGGACAGCAATTTGCTCCCTCGGCAAACATCTCCCCAAATGAATTTCCGGGATGTTTTCTGTCCAACTATTACTTCGGCGCATCGCTGATGCCGCTTGGCGTGCCGACATACGCCATGCGCGCTCCCCGAAGTAACGCGTTCTCTTGGGTCTTCCAGTCGTTCATTGATGAACTGGCTCACGCCGCGGGAAAAGATCCCGTCAAGTTCCGCTTGGAGATGCTCGCTTTACCTCGCATTGCAGCAGCCTCTAGTGCTGGGGCCAATCCCGGTGAAGTTGATTTCGACGCCACGCGCATGCGTGGCGTACTCGAATTCGTGGCGGAAAAATCTGGCTGGGGCACCCGTACGCTTCCAAAAGGGGCGGGGATGGGTGTCGCCTTCCAATTCTCTCACCGCGGCTATTTCGCCGAAGTGGTCGAACTTCATGTGAACGCAAAAAGCCAAATCAAAGTCGACAAGGTCTGGGTGGCCGGCGACGTGGGCAGTCAAATCGTAAATCCCAGCAGCGCCCTGAATGAAGTGCAGGGCGCGGTCATCGAAGGGCTCAGCCACGTCATGTCCTACGAGATCACTATCGACCGCGGCCGCGCCGTTCAGAGCAACTTTCATGAGTATCCTCCCGTCCGCATGCGGCAAGTTCCCCCGGAAATTGAAGTGCGTTTTCTGCGCACGGAAAATCCGCCCACCGGACTCGGCGAGCCGTCCTTGCCCCCGGTTCTTCCGGCTGTATGCAACGCCATTTTCGCCGTGACCGGCAAACGTATTCGCTCCTTGCCGTTGTTAAAGCACGGCTTCAGCTGGGCGTAATTGATGGTCGAGCCGCGTCGTGAGTCGCTCGCCGCCGAAGTTATTCGCGGCAGCTCCCTCTACAACCCCGACCTCGCTCCCGTCGAAGCCACCCGCCGCACCTGGCGCACATACAACTACGCCGCGCTCTGGATCTCCATGAGTGTGAATATTCCGACCTACATGCTCGCCAGCGGCATGATCGCCGGAGGCATGAACTGGCGCCAGGCGCTCTTCACTGTTTTCCTCGGTAACGTGCTGGTGCTGATCCCCATGCTCTTGAACGCCCACGCCGGCGCACGCTACGGAATTCCCTTCCCCGTTTTTGCGCGTGCCTCCTTCGGAGTTCTTGGCGCGAACGTTCCCGCCATTCTTCGTGCTCTAGTAGCTTGTGGCTGGTTCGGCATCCAAACGTGGATCGGCGGCGAAGCCATCAACGCGATGATCATCGCCCTCGTTCCAAGCTGGGGACACTTTGCGTTCGGCTCCGCACTCTGTTTCGGAATGTTCTGGCTCCTAAATGTTTTGGTCATCCTGCGCGGTATCGAGACCATTCGCTTTCTGCAAGGCATTTCCGCGCCATTCCTTCTCCTCATTGGACTCGCGCTTTTGCTCTGGGCGCGCGCGAAGGCCGGCGGTTTCGGCCCCATGCTCTCGACGCCCTCCAAATTCCAAAGTTTCTCCGAGTTCCTTCGTTTCTTTGTGCCTTCGCTCACGGGAGTCGTCGGTTTCTGGGCCACCGTCTCTCTCAACATCCCGGACTTCACCCGCTATGCGCGCAGTCAGCGCGATCAGATGGTCGGTCAGGCCCTGGGCCTTCCCGCAACGATGACCTTTTATTCCTTCATCGGCATCGCCGTTACCTCGGCCACGTTGATTATCTTTGGCGAAGCATTGTGGAATCCCGTCGCGGTTTTGTCCCGCCTCGGCAATCCCTGGGCGGTAGTTCTCGCCATGATCGCCCTGCTCATGGCCACCCTCAACGTGAATGTCGCGGCCAACGTCGTTTCGCCGGCCAATGATTTTTCCAATCTTTCGCCGCGCCGCATCAGCTTTCGAACCGGCGGTCTAATCACCTGCTTCGTGGGCATCTTGATGCAGCCATGGACTATCATGGCAAGCATTGGCAGCTACATTTTTGTCTGGCTGGTCGGCTATTCCGGTTTCCTCGGCCCCATAGCGGGAGTTTTGATCTGCGATTATTTCGTCGTGCGCAAGAAATTCCTCGTCGTCGAGGATCTTTATCGCCGCCAAGGTCAGTACGAATACACCCGCGGATTCCATTGGCAAGCCATCGGCGCCCTTGCCGCAGGGGCCGCTGTTGCTTTCGTCGGGCTCATTGTGCCGCCGCTTCGCGTTTTGTATAACTATGCCTGGTTCGTCGGATTCGGGGTCAGCTTTCTCGTCTACTTTGTATTTTCCGGTAGTCCTCAGCCGGTCGCGCAGCCAGCGGACTGAGCGGGAGCCTCCTTGAACTTTTGGATCACCATCAAACCTTACTTCCCTGTGGCACAGCCAATTCTGGCTGTGCTCCTACGAACTAGATCGCCAATTCTCTGGGGAGATCAAACCCGGACAAAGGTTCAGAGGGCACAACAATGAACTTCGGAATCACCATCAAGCCGGACATCACGATCGATCGCATCATCGGCTTGGCCCGTCAAGCCGAGGCCGCGGGCTTCACCGACGGCTGGATGTTTGATTCCCACGTTATTTGGATGGAGCCTTTCCCCCTGCTCACCCTGATGGCCGCGAACACCAAGCGCATGCGCCTCGGCACTTGCGTGACGAATCCCGCCGTCCGCGATGTTACGGTCACTTCCAGCTTGTTCGCTACGTTGAATGTCGCCTCCCACGGCCGCATGCAAATGGGCATCGGGCGTGGTGACAGTTCGCGCCGCGTCCTGGGCAAGAAACCCACCACCCTCGAAAACCTTGAAGAATTCGTGCGCGTATTCCGCGAGTTGAACGCCGGCAGATCGATTGACTACGACGGAGTCCCCACTCGCTTCCCCTGGGCCAATGCCGGAATTCCGCGCGTCTGGATTGCCGGTTATGGCCCGAAGGCTCTCCGCACTGCCGGGCGCATCGGCGACGGTGTAATCCTCCAGTTTGCTGATCCCGACTTGATCGACTGGTGTCTTGGCTTTGTCCGCGAGGGCGCAAAGGAAGCCGGCCGTGATCCCGGCAAAATCGAAGTCATGGCTGCGGCGCCCGTATGGGCCTCGAACGACCTGAAAACCGCGCGCGAACACGTCCGCTGGTTCCCCGCGCTGGTTTCGAATCACGTCCTGGATCTTATCTCGAAGTACAAACCAGAAGAGCTTCCGCCCGCACTCACCTCTTTCGTGAAAGACCGTGGCAAGTACGATTATCTCCACCACTGTGAAGTTGGCAGCGACAACGCCGATTTTGTCACAGACGAAATCGTGGATCGCTTCTGCCTGGTCGGCCCGATCGAGGCGCACCGCAAGAAACTCGAAGCCTTGCGCGCCGTTGGCGTGACCCAATTTAATATCTACCTCATGTGTGGTGAAGAAGAAAAAACTCTGGAAGTGTACGGCCGCGATGTTCTGCCTCATTACAAAAGCGCGGCTTCCGGCTCGCCGCGCTAATTCTCGTCCAGCTGCGTGCCAAGGTTCCGCTTGGCAAACGCGTCCATCTCTGATACCTTAGTCATCGGGTAAATCTGTCGGCGATTCCTAGGCCTCTCTGCAGCTTCTCTTTCACTTTTTTCCGCATTGCTGAGTCATGACTTCTGTTGATTTGCTTGTTCTGATTCCCGTCATACCGGCCCTGCCGATATTGGTCACGTGGTGGCTGCCTTGGGAGCGCTGGATTCCGTGGGACGAATTACCAAAGGATGCTTTGGGTCCCTACGTTTTATACCTGTCATTTGCGGCCTGGTACTTCAATTTGCCGAAGTGGTGTGTAGCTTTGATTCTTGTCGCTGGTGTGGTTCTGTTAGTCATGGCCGTTCGCGAGAGGATCCGCGCCCCGAATCATTGACCAGACAACTGTGCGCGCTAAGTCGTTTAGAATCCGCTCTTACATCCAAACTTCGTGTTTTGCCGTTTTTTAGCCGAGATTGTCCTTCCGTAAGCCCTTTAGAATCCGCTCTTGCAAAATGTCGCTCTGTAAATCCTTTAGAATCCGTTCTTACGAAAAACCGGGGGAGGGGGTGGGACCAAGGTCCAAACGCTCATTTTCAAATGCGGATTTGCCTCCGCTGTATGATAACTTCCTCATTTTCCGGAGGTTCCCCATGCGCTTCGACACGGTAATTCGCAACGGCACGATCGTCACGGCTTCCGACACCTACGCCGCCGATGTCGGCGTAAACGGGGACAAAATCTCTTCCATCGCTGCGCAGCTTCCCGTGGAAAATGCCGGCCGCGTCATCGACGCCTCCGGCTACCTCGTCCTCCCCGGCGGCATCGACGTGCATACGCACCTCGACATGCCCTTTGGCGGCACTACAAGCGCGGACGATTTTGAAACGGGAACGACAGCCGCGGCCTTTGGCGGCACCACCACGCTCATCGATTTCGCCATTCAATACAAAGGACAAACTCTCCGCCACGCCTTCGACGAATGGATGCACAAGGCTCACGGCAAAGCGGTGACCGACTATGCCTTCCATTGCATCATCACCGACATCGCCGCCGCCCAGTTGGAAGAGATGGGCCAGCTCATTCGCGAAGGCGTCACCAGCTTCAAGCTCTTTATGGCTTATCCCGGCGTGTTTATGCTCGATGACGCGACCATTTTTCGCGCGATGTCGCAAGCCGCCAAGCATTCCGGTTTGATCTGCATGCACGCTGAAAATGGCGGCGCCATCGACGTCATCGTGCAAAAAGCCTTGGCCGAAGGTAAACGCGCCCCGAAATATCATGCTCTTACCCGGCCCACGACCGCTGAAGCGGAAGCCACTTCCCGCGCCATCGCGCTTGCGGAAATGGCCGGCGCGCCTGTCTATATTGTTCATCTCTCCTGCAACGAAGCGCTCGAGAAAGTTCGCGAAGCCCGCGACCGCGGCCTGCCCGCTTACGCGGAGACTTGTCCCCAATATTTGTATCTCTCCTTAGACAATTTCGATGTCCCCGGGTTTGAAGGGGCGAAGTACGTCTTCACTCCTCCGCTCCGCGAAAAATGGCACCAGGAAAAGCTCTGGCAAGGCCTCGCGCGGGACACGCTGCAAGTGGTTTCAACCGATCACTGCCCGTTCTGTTTTAAGGAACAAAAAGAACTCGGCAAAGACGACTTCACCAAGATTCCCAACGGCGGGCCGGGCATCGAACACCGCCTAAGCTTGATCTACACCGGCGGGGTGCACGGAAAGCGGTTTTCTCCAAACCGCTTCGTCGAACTCGTCGCAACCACGCCCGCAAAACTATTCGGCCTCTACCCCCGCAAAGGCACCATCGCCGTCGGTTCCGACGCCGACCTCGTGATTTTCGATCCCAACGAAGAGCAAATCATCAGCGCCAAAACGCACCACATGCGCGTAGACTATTCCATGTTTGAAGGCATCCACACGAAAGGCGCGCCCAAGACGGTGCTCTCTCGGGGCCGCCCCGTAATCGACGCCGGCAAATTCGTCGGCCGCCCCGGCGCCGGTCAATTCCTCCGCCGCCAAACCTACTCGAAGATTTGAGAGCAACTGGAAAGGTTCTGCATTCTTCCAATCTCTAATCTGGAAAAATCACATCGAACGACTGGATCACTCCAGAATCCGCCTCTGCTGCGTCTCTCTGCGCGGAACGATCGCACAGGATGCTGCGCATCCCAGCAGCTTGTGCCGCCTCGACTTCCTTCAGGGCATCGGAAATAAACAACACCTCGTCGGGAGCCTTGCCGAGCGAATCGGAGATTGTTTTGTAACTCTCAGGGTCTTGTTTCGCGCCGATGTGGGTATCAAAATAATCGCGGATAAATCCCGTTAGATCGCCAAACGGCGTCGTCTGGAAGAGGAGCCGCTGCGCCAGCACGCTGCCCGAAGAATAGATCGCGATTTCTCGCCTCTGCCGCCGCCAGCGCTCAAAGGCCCGCGGCACGTCCGGATATACCTGTCCTTGCAATTCCCCGTTGGCATATCCGGCCTGCCAAAGCATCCCTTGGAGTGATTTGAGTGGCGTGGACTTGCTGTCGCGTTCAATCAGCCATCGGCAATACGCTGCGGCGGACGAGATCTCTGCTTTCTGCTCTTTCTTTATCCACTCGGGCGGTTGCAAACCGCGTTTGTCATCCTCATGTTGTTGCTTGCGTAGTTCTGCAACCAGAGCCCGAACTGCTTGGTCCTGAGATTTTTCTCGAAGGAAAGATTCCATTTTGTGGCTGGCATACGGAAAGAGGGTTTTCGTAACGAAATCGATGGGAGTTGTGGTGCCTTCGATGTCCGGGAGAATGACGCGGATCGACATTTCAGCAGGCAGGTGCACGCCGCTTAGTTCGCCGCCGTCTGCGGCGGAATGTATCGCGGGCCCAGGCAAACCGGCTCGTAATTCTTGTCCACGTTGCTTTGCGTGTACCGCGGTGTCCATCCCGAGGTGTCTTGAAACAGCCGGATCGCCCGGATCCGTTTCTCTCCACAAAGATCAAACCAGTGCAGCGTCCCCCGCGGAACCCGGATCAAGTCGCCCGCCTCCACCTCGATTGCGACCACCGGCCCACTCTTCGGATGGATGTGAAACAATCCCCTGCCCTCGACGATGTAGCGCACTTCATCCTCGTCGTGCCAGTGTTCCACGCTGAATTTCGCCAGCATGGCGTCCAGGTTTGGCGTCTCCGGATTCACATCGATCACGTCCGCCGTTACGTAGCCCCCACGCGCTTTGAGCTGGTCGATCTGATCTCCATACGCATGCAGGATTTCTTCCACCGAAGCGCTGTCCGACACTTCTGCCGAAGACTGCCAGCGCTCATATTCGATTCCGATATTTCCGAGATAGCTCCGAATCTGCTCGGGTTCTTGTATCGTTCGTTTTTCTTGCGGAATACGAACAACAGCCACAGCACCCTCCAACAATTTCCAAATCTCAGGTTGCGCCCGCAAACTCATGCGCCCGGATGACTACTTCCATCAAAAATTCCAGAATCTCAACGTGCCGCCGGGCTTCCTGCAGGTCCCGGCCCCAAGTATAAAGCCCATGCTCCCGCAGAAGAAAGCCGTGAATCCGCGGTTGCTCCTCCAGAGTCTTCGACACTCTCCCCGAGAGTTCTTCCATGTCTTGCGAATTTTCCACGATTGGCAGCCACTCGCGGTGCTGATGCGTCTTGACGCCGTCCAGCCCCTTCAGCATCTCGTAGCCCTCCAACGCCACGCCGCCTTCCCCCGCGTGCGCCCCGGAAAGCACCGTGCTCCACACCGAGTGTGTGTGCAGCACCGCTCCCGCCCCTCTCGCGCGCACAATTGCCAGGTGGAGCAACGCTTCAGCGGAGGGGCGTCCATTCCCCCTAACAATTTTCGAGTGCGCGTCAATTTCTAAAAAGTGCGCCGGCGCAAGTTTTCCTTTATCCAACCCGGTCGAGGTAATGGCTAGCCGAACAGGCTCCCGCGAAATCAGCGCGCTGAAATTTCCGCTCGTTCCCATTACCCAGCCTTTGGCGTAGAAACTTCTTCCAATTTCCGCGAGATCTCGCGCGGTAGCCGCAAAGGTAGGAGGCTGCCTCTCCTGCGACTTGCGCTTCGGTCGCGTATTTTTTTGCTGGGTTTTGGATTTCTTTTTCATAGTCCTGCTGCCTGACACCTACCTTCCATCACCCTCCTTTTTCATCGATTCGGTTTGCAACACAGAATCTGTCGCCGCCTCGCCCGTAATCAACCGCGCTCCGCGGCTGAACGTCAAAAACTCAAATCCCCATTGCACGAAAACCAGCACGCGATTCTGGAATTCCACAATGTACATCAAGTGCACAAACAACCAGGTAAGCCACGCGAATAACCCAGCAAGGTGCAGGCCAAAAATATTCGCAATCGCCGCAGCCCTTCCAATCACCGCCATGTCGCCTTTATTGAAATAATGGAAAGGAGGTACTTCCTTTTTTCCTCGCAGGCGCGCGCGGATCGCCTTCGCCGCGTACGCGCCACCCTGAATTGCGACTTGCGCTACACCCGGCAGAGGCTTCCCGTTTGGTCCCTGCGAGCACGCGAGATCTCCGATGATGAAGATGTCTGGAAACCGCGGCACGGTGAGATCTGCATTCACTTTGATCCGCCCTGCCCGGTCCGTTTCGCTTTTAGTCCGTTCGGCGAGCTTGCGCCCAAACTCATTCGATGTGACCCCGCCGGCCCAGAAAACCGTTTTTGCTGCCAGCTTCTCCATCCCCCTTGCGGTCTTGTAGGTGACACCTTCCTGATTGATGTCCGTCACCATCACGCCCTTCAAGACCTCCACACCCAGCTTTCCCACCAAGCGTTCTGCTTTTGTGGATAAATCCTCGGGAAAACTGGTCAAGACGCGTGGCCCGCCCTCGACCAGCAGAATTCTCGCCTCTTGTGGATTGATGTTGCGAAAATCATTCTTGAGAGTTTCATTCGCAATTTCTGCCAGTGCGCCGGCCAGCTCCACTCCGGTTGCGCCTGCCCCTACGATCACAAATGTCAGCCATTTCCGTGCTTCTTCGTCGCTCGACGCGCGTTCGGCGCGCTCAAAGGCATAAAGAATCTTGTGCCGGATCGCGGTCGCTTCTTCCACGGTCTTCAAGCTGGGCGCCCACTCCCGCCACGCATCATTTCCATAGTAGGAAGTTTGCGAACCTGTCGCGACAATCAGCGAGTCGTATTCAAACTCCGCGCCATCGCGCAAGATCACGCGCTTCGCCTGCGGATCGATATCCACCGCTTCACCCAGCAGCACCTGCGCATTCCTCTGCCGGCTCAACACGCCGCGCAGGGGCGCCGCGATTTCTCCCGGCGAAAGCGATCCCGTTGCCACCTGGTAGAGCAGCGGCTGAAAGAGATGAAAATTGCGCCGGTCGATAAGCGTCACTTCCACCGGAGCATGCTTGAGCTTCTGCGCGGCGTTCAGCCCGCCAAAGCCGCCTCCCAAGATCAGCACTCGATGTCCCTGCCCCATTCAATCAGCTCCGTGACGCAACCTGGCCCCCTCGCCTATCATCCCATGAACTGGGATTTTCTCATTTTTGGTTTTCTAAACGGAAGTTTGAATCTCCCTGAGACGAACTTTTCCGACATGACCCCCGCAGACAAACCAGCGGAAACGACGCGAGCCCGGATTCTTCGGCGTCTGGCGCTACCCGAGGCCTTGGCCTTCACGCTTTTCGCACTGGCTTACATCTGGCGGTTGCAATCCAGCGCGTTCAACTCTTGGATCGTTTTTCCAGTGTGGCTCGTTCTTAGTTTCGTCGTGCACCGGGATACTACCAAGACTCTCGGCTGGCGCGCGGACAATCTATGGCCGGCAACTCGCCGCGCGGCGGTAGCGTTCGGTATTCTTATCCTGGCTATTTCCGCTGTGGGGTTGTTTCTCGGCGCAGCTCACCGTCTTCCCGCCCATCTTATCGAACCTCGCCGATTCGCAGGCTATTTCGCATTTTGTCTGCTTCAGGAAGTCGGGTTGCAATCTTTTCTTATGAATCGTCTCCTCACGGCCTTGCAGAAACCGCTTCCCGCCGCCCTCGTCGCCGGAACCCTTTTCAGCCTGCTACATTGGCCAAATCCCGTTCTCGTTCCCCTCACTTTTATCGGAGGCTCGGTCTTCTGCTGGCTTTTCGCGCGCGAACGCAACATCATTCCCCTGACCATCGGCCAGGCGATCCTCGGATCGATAGTGTGGTGGGCATTTCCACTGGCTTGGCACCATTCCATGCGCGTTGGCCCAGGGTTCCATACCTTCCATCTACACAGCCGCCTATAGCCTCGAGCGTTAGACTTAGCGTTCTTCACCCGGTCTCGACACACAAAAATCAAATACGATCAATCCAGCAAGAAGCCTCAGCCTCAACTCGGCCAATCATTGTGATTACAAATTCAGGTGGTCGAACTTCCCGGTGGCTTTGCCCAGACCTTGTGATGAAATCTTCATGGATTTATCCCACACTCCGGGGATTTTCACTCCGCACGTGGGACACGCGCCTTTTTCCAGGCGATTCGCAAGCACTTTGTGCCAGGAGCGCCGGATGAGCACTTCGGAACACTTCGGGCAAAGAGTATTCGCGCCATCACTGTAAATATTGCCCTCGTAGACGTACCGCAAGCCCATTTCCCGGGCGATGGCTCGCGCCCGGTGAAGCGTTTCCGACGGCGTGGGCGGCTTGTCCTGCAGCTTGAAGTCCGGATGAAACGCGGTGAAGTGCAACGGCACTTCGGGTCCGAGATGCGTCAGCACCCATTCCGCAAGTTTGCGCGTCTCGACCGGATCGTCATTGAGTGTTGGGATCATCAAGTTCGTCAGTTCAAACCACACGTTGGTTTCATTTCGCAGCCATCCAAGAGTTTCGAGCACGGGCTGCAAATGCGTCAGCGTAATTTTCCCGTAGAAATTCTCGGTGAAAGCCTTGAGGTCCACGTTTGCCGCGTCGATGTGATCGTAGATATCGTGAAACGCTTCGCGAGTGATGTATCCGTTCGTCACCATCACGGTCTTGAGCCCGTACTTTTTCGCTTCGCGGCAAATGTCAATCACGTACTCGCCCCAAATCGTCGGCTCGTTATACGTGAAGGCGATGGAATCGCATCCATACCGCAACGCGAGCAGTGGCACTTCCTCAGGCGCAACATGTTGCGAATGAACCTGATCGCTGCGCGACTTCGAGATATCCCAGTTCTGGCAGAAGAAACAGCCCATGTTGCAGCCCGCCGTGCCCATGCTGAACACGCGTGTTCCCGGCAGGAAATGGCTCAGGGGTTTTTTCTCGATGGGATCGATTTGCAAAGCGGCGGGAGAACCGTAACCCAGGCTGTACAACTTGCCGCCTTCATTTACGCGAATAAAGCAGAACCCAGTTTGACCCGGGCGAATGTGGCAGTGCCGCGGACAGAGGAAACAATGAACGCGGCCTTCGGCTTCCGGTTCCCACCAGCGACCTTCGTGCAGCGTTTCTGTCTTTTGGAGGATCTTCAGCGCTTCCATCGATCCTCCTCTCAGACACAAGTATACGCCTGCTGGGAGGGCTTGGTTCAGTGTCAGAGATTGTTGAGAGGATGATAAAGAAATACGACCCTAGCAGCCCGCGGTGAAACTGCCCATTTTTCAAGCCGCATGTCGATCGCATCGTCGGCTTGTACCAGCAGTTCGTTCAAACGCTGATAGGACGGGTGGGCCGCTGTGGCTCGGATCTCCGTCGACGACAACCACAACACCTCTTGTCGCTCGCGGTCTTTCCGTGTTCCCATCGCCATGGATTCATTCTGCGCTGAAACATTTTATGGGCAAAATGTTTTAATCGGATGAACATTCATGTACACGGATAGGCATTTATCGCTGCATGATCACATGCGGAGGACCGCCGTCAATACGCGCGCGGATCTAAACCACTGGTTTAGTGGCATTGCGGTAGCACGGGCCAAGCTGAGGCATCTATAATGGGCCCCTCCGGAAAGCACAAAGGAGGTAGAAATGTCTCTTCGAGGAAAGACTGCGCTCATCACCGGCAGCTCGCGAGGCATCGGGCGCGGGATCGCACTAAAACTGGCGGAACACGGCGTTAAGACTGCCATTCACTATCACAGTCAGTCAGACGCGGCGAACGAGACTCTGGCGAAAGTCCGGGCATGCGGCGGGGACGGGTTCGTTGTCCAGGCGGACGTGACTCGGCCAGACGAGATCCGTCAGCTCTTCGGCCGGATTGAGCGGGAGTTTGGAAGGCTCGACATCCTGGTGAGCAACGCGCGGCCGGAGCTCAGTGCGTTCTATCAACCTCCGATGGACCTCACCCTGGATCAGTTACGCGCGGCGCTTGACTCTCAAGCGCAAGCATTTTTACTCGAGGCGCAGTTGGTCAGCCGGATCATGCCGGACGGTGGGCGAATCATTGCAATCAGTTATTCGCCAAGCGGGCTTACGGGAAGTTGGCAGCCTTGGGTCGGAATGGGTGCGGCCAAAGCGGCGCTGGATTCGCTGGCGCGTTATTTTGCAGTAGCCTTGGCCAGGCGTGGGATCACCGTGAATGTGATTAGTCCGGGCGCCACAGAAGATAGTGTCGTGGGCCGACTCCCAACCGAAGTGTTCAGCGCAATCAAGACGTGGCACGAAAGCGGGTGGACACCCATGGGCCGCGTAGGGACTCCCGCGGACGTCGGCAATGCCGTAGTGTTGTTCTGCATGGACGAAGCCGGCTTCATCACTGGACAAACCGTGCACGTGGATGGTGGAGCGTCCATTATGGATCCCGTGTTCCCGCTCGAAATCCAGCGGGGATAGGCGATTGGCGGATACTTAGGGGCCGTCAATCGAAATCCGATCTGACGCGCAATTCCAGCGGAGCACAAGTCCTGGAACGCCATGCTAGAATCGAGACTTCCCCCGCTCACATACCGCAGGCACACCTATGGAACACGCCGGAACTATCATCGGAAAAACCAATTCAGATTGATGCTGGTCGGGCCGACTTTCACCACGGGCTACTCGGCATACCGCCGTTGGGCGCGCCGGCGTTCCGCCGCCCAATTCACAAAGCGCTCCATCTGCGCGCGATATTTCCAGGCTAGATGGAAAAATTTGCTGGCATCGAGCTCTGCGGCTTCACGTCCCAAGAAAGTCTCGAAGCGCCAGCGAATATAAGGGCTCTTCCACGGCGCCAGCCGGTAGCCTCTCGCCGCAATCCAGTAATACTGTAAGGTCTTGAACATGACGTTCAAACGGCATTTCTGCCGCCCTCTTTCCCGATCCTTATTCAGTTCCCCAGAGGCGCCGAAAGGTGCTCATGAACGAGCAGCCAGTTCGCGCCGCGCTTTTCCCAGATCCCCGTATATCTCACATTTGTTTCTGTATTCTTACCATCTTTTGTTTTTTCAGAGAAATGCATCGACACGGTCGTCCAGGCGAACAGTCCATGCCGCCTCACTCGAAGGTCCTTGCCCGCCGTCAGCTTTCCCTCCGCCATGTTGTCAAAGAATTCTTTCTGTACGCCGTCATGGTATTCCTTCCAGCCGTGATAGGCGAAAGGGGCAAGGTCATAGAAAACCAGGCTCCCGTCCTTGGCATAGAATCTCGCGGGGGCGTCTGGGTTGCCCGTGCTCCAGGCTGCACAATATTCATCCGTGAGCCTGCGAAACGTCGCATCATCCGTCGCTTTCTGCTGCGCGCGGGCCCCCACGAAAGTGAGCAGTCCCCCGGCAACTGCCAAGACTATGTAAAGAATCCAATGACCTCTGTCCCGCCTTCCGCCGTTTCTCGCCTCCGTCTGAGCGCTCACCTGTGATCTCCTCGAGGTTTTCGCCGGTTTCCCGGACAAGCCTGACCCACGGTAGGCCGACAACCCTAGTTCGAATGCCTCATTTTTGCAAGTAGAATCGTCTTTCGCCGGTTATCCGCGGGAGGTCAGCCCGGATGCGATGCTTTGCGGAGGGAGAAATGCTCGGGGATATCCGTGTCTGCTACTGACTTGCGCTGCTTAGCCGCCGCACCCAAATCCGCGACGTCGCAGGTTTGCCCAAGTGCATCCTGCGGCCTGCCGAACGAATCGTCATGGTCTCATCGTATTCGCGGTTCTTCACTTCGACCCGCGCCGACGGGCGCAATTCCAGCCCTTCCAGAAATTCCAGGAACTTCCCGTCCTTTTCATAAACACAGAGAATCTCCGCCTTTTCGCCGGCTTGCAGATCGGAAAGCAGGACCGCCCCGCTTCGGCGCAACTGCGCGATTCCGCCGCGCATGGGCACGCCGTGCGGACAGCTGCTCTTAGTCCCAAACCGCTTGAGCAGCAGCGCTTCGACCTCCGGGGAAATGGTATGCTCCATTCGCTCCGCTTCGTCGTGCGCTTTCGCCCAGGACAAGCCAATTACATCGGTCAAAAGCCGTTCCGCCAGTTGATGCCGCAGCGCGAGATGTTCCGCAACCTGCCTTCCCTTTCGAGTTAAGTCAATTTTCCCGCTGCGCTCCATGCGAACGTGCCCGTCGCGGGTCATGCGTTTCAGCGCCGCGGTCACCGCCGGCGGCGTGACGTTTAACTCTTCCGCGAGCCGCGCGCTGATGGGCGTTTGGTTCTCTTCGAGCATCTCCCAAATCGCTTTGAGGTAATCCTCCTGCGATACGCTGGTCTTCTCGCGTCTCAAACTCTGTTCCTTTGGGAATCCTTCGCGGCTACTGCCTGTTTTTGCTCCCGCAGCGTTTCCGCAAGGGCCGCCACTCTCTTCCTTATCTGTTCGAAGATTCTCTGATAGACCTCGGCATCTTCGCCATAGGGGTCATCGACCTTCCAATCCTGGATCCTCCCGGGAATGGGAAACACCCGCTCCCACGATCGTCCGGTCATGTTGATGATTAAGTCCGCCGCTTCCCATACCTCGCGCGCAACCGGCTTCGATTTCAGATCATCGCTCGAATATCCGTTTTCCGTCAGCGTGAGCCCGGTCTGCTGCGCGACGAATCCCAGGGGCGTCACTCCCGCGCTCGCCGCTTCGATCACGTCGGCAGCATCCCGCCGCGCGATCGCTTCAGCCATAGGACTGCGACACGCGTTGCCGATGCAGATGAAAAGGACGCGAAGCATCTTCTAATTGTAATCCTGTTTTGGAAATTGCTCTGTCCTTCGCTGCAAACTCGCGAATGACCCCGGATAATTGCTCTTCCCGCAAAAACTGCGATTGCGTTGTGCTCTCCCTGAAAATAAGTCCGAACAAGGACCGTCTTAGTGATCGGTTGGATCCACGAAGCGTCGATTGTCGCCGAGATTGGGTAGCGCCCGCAACCTGCCGGTGACTTTCAAGGAGAAATTCTGCTCGGCTGGCATGCCGTCCACTCCGGTCACCGTGAGGTGAATGACGAACTCCCCAGGTCTCGTGTAGGCATGCGACACGCTACGTCCGTCTGCGTGGGTCCCGTCGCCAAAATCCCAGCGGTAATCGACCGCAGGGAAACTAGCAGCTTCAGTTCCCACCGAAAGACGCAAAGATTCCCCGGCATTCGCGGCCGTGGGCACTTGGGCTTTGAAGTTTGGGGCCGTCTCGGGCACGGTATCATCAATGAGCTTTATCATCTCGACGGACTCGGAAGCCTGGTTCTCGATTCGTATCGTGCCGCTCGCCAGATTCACCGCTGCATCTGATTTCAGAATTTCATTCCATGAATACGTGTGGTCCGCGGATAGCCCGAGCTCAGCAAGCCTCAGCGCGTGTGAACGCGAGGCCTTTGTCCAATTGAAAACAGTCAAGATGGCCTGGCGCGGGCTCTCTCTGAGAAAGAAAATCGATGGTAGTTCGTCCTCGGACTCGTAGGTCATTAGATCGACCGGCGCAGAAGCTCGTCCTAGTTTGGCTATATTTAGCAGGTCTCGGTTCTCCACCAGCACAAACCTATCCTTCTGAGTGCCAAGAACAAGCATGTCATCGCCAATCTCATACATCCCGCCAGAAACCGCCGAGAGTGCAATGGACGCCTGAGCCGCATTCAGCGCCAGCGTGGGGGGCAACGCTCGACGAGAATCAGTGAAAGATTCAGCGATAGTATTAAACGCGTCCGGATCGTTCACGAAAAAATTGCGGTGCATGTAAAAACGTGCGGCGATGCCGGGCGCAGCAATCTTCGTTCCCTCAAAAGAGTGCGCCGTATCCGAAGAGATCCTGCCCGTATCGACCAGCCCAACCGCATTGAGCATCGGACTTCCGTCCTTGTCCAGGACCACTCCATCGCCAACAGTGTCGCGGATAATTTGCAGGCCGATGCGCTGTGCTTCCAGGGCGGTGGTGTTGAACCGGTAACGGTAACCTTCGATGGCCGTGGTGTCCATGAAGTCCAACTTGATGAAGCGGACGCCCCATTCGCGGACCAGCGTCCTGTACGTTTGACGCAGATATTCCTGCGCTCCGGGATGTGTGGCGTCGAGCGCGTACAGCACATCCGTATTCTGGTTCCAAACCTTGCGGCCGGAAATCGGCTCGCCCTTGGCATTGTGAACAAGCCAGTCTTTGTGGTTTTCGTAGACCCAGGCACGGCTCGTCACCTGAAACGGGCCTGTCCAGATGCCGAATGTCAGTCCGTCTCCGGTGATGTGACGCCCGATGAACCGCATGCCATCGGGAAACTGTGTGGCGTTTGCGGTCGCGTATTCTCCGCGAGCATACTGATAGCCTTCATCGATCTGGAAGTACTTATATCCGAGCGATTTCACATGTTCGGCTTGCCAGTCCGCATTGGCCAGCGTTTCTCCTTCGTTGATGCCTCCGTAGTAGGCCGTCCAACTCCACCAACCGATAGGTGTCTCAAGGGACACGCGCGCGTGATGCAGCCGCCGAATCGCGTCGCCATAAGCCAACAGTTGATCGTGGTAATCGCGCCCGGTCTCGACCATCAATCGCTCGGAAGACAATTCTTCACCGGATTTCAGCGGAAGGCTCAATTCAATCTGGTTTTCCGCCGGCGCATCCTTCAGATCAAAGTCCTTTTGGATCTCGGTGGTTCCTGTGGACTCAACGCTGTAAGACGAGATTTTCGTTTCCGCGCCCTGGCCGCTCGCTTGCAAGTGCAGGATGGTCAGGAACCTCTCGGAGGTAAGCGCTCCGAGAAACAAGCTCCGCTTGCTCTCCCGGTTGTAGATAAGCTGGCTGCCCGCGCCACGATGCATCCCCCCTGGCGCCTTCCCCAGGTCGTAAAGCATCATGTCCGGCCAATCTTCGCTAAAACTGTCCGAAAGGACGCGGTCCGCGGACGGATGGCCGCCCAAATTGAGGATCGGCTCGCCGACCGCCTCGACGCTTCGGATGGCTTGAACGGATACTTCTTTCTCTGTAGTGTTGCGAACCCAAACCTGGATCGTACCGTAGCGAAACTGGTCATAGAGCTGAACGACATAAACCAGGTCGGGTTTGCCTTGCAATCCGCTGCACGTCACGCTCACCTGGCGGCCGGAGCCGAGTGCGTCCTTGAAGGTAGTCTCGGAAGCTGCGCGTCGCGGGTAGTCTTTCGAATCCAGCCAGTGGTGATCAACTTGGGCGGCCACGCGAGACTCGAGCACCAGCGGGCCAGAATTTTCTGCAACTTGGTACGATCCGTCCTGCGCATTGACGGTGAGCGTCAACTTTCCGTTCGTCAATTGTTGCGCACCACAAGGCGCAGCCATCGTTAGCGCGCCAGCGATTACCAAAAGCGATGCTCTCACAGCATCCTCCCGTTTCATTCTGACGCCGATTGTCCGCGACACCGCCTCTGCCGCAGAACTGCCGCGTTGGCCGCCATCATACGGCGAGTTACGCAAAGTTTGAAAAGGAAAAAGTGGAAGGAAATCGATAACCCGGCAGGTTAGAGTTTAGAGCTTGCGACTTCTTGGTTCGACCGGTGCCGAGCCAAGGTCACGAAGCGCTCGTGCACGATGCTGTCGTCCGTCAATTCCGGGTGGAAAGTCGCCGCCATCACGTTGCCCTTTTGCACCAGCGCCGGCTTTCCTGCGTATGTCGCCAATACGTCCACGCCGGGACCCACGCGTTCAATGATCGGTCCGCGAATGAACACCATTTCGAGCGGTTCTTTCTTCAATGTCGAAGGCCCGCTCACCACATCGCTCGCGATTTGCCGGCCATACGCGTTCCGCAGCACGGTCATATCCAGCAACCCGAGCGATTCCTGCGGCGGATTCTTCACTTCGGTCGCCAGCAGAATCGCCCCCGCGCACGTTCCGAAGATCGCGCCGCCCCCCGCCGCAAACTCGCGGATGGCGCCGAACAATCCTTCTTCCTGCAAAAACTGCAATTGCGTCGTGCTCTCTCCCCCCGGCAAAATCAAACCATCGCACTCCTCGAGATCAGCCGTGGTGCGAACTTCTCGCGTCCCGACGCCTAATCCAGCGAGCATCGCCGCATGCGCTTCGAAATCTCCTTGCACCGCCAGAATCCCGATCTTCACGTTCATTGCTCCCCAAGAGCACCCTGCTCAGATTTTCCCGAACCTACCAACCCCGCGTCGAAAGCATGTCCTTCTCTTCCATCTGCCGGAGGTCCAGCCCGCGCATCGCCTCGCCGAGTTCCTCATGCGCTTCGAGCACCGCCTTCGCGTCCTCAAAATGCGTGGTGGCTTTCACGACCGCCTTCGCGCGCGCTTCCGGATCGCTGGACTTGAAAATCCCCGATCCGACGAATACCGCTTCCGCGCCCAGGCGCCGCACCAGCGCGGCGTCCGCAGGCGTCGCGATGCCCCCGGCCGAGAAATTCGGCACCGGTAACTTGCCGGTCTTTGAAATTTGGCGTATCAGCTCGAGCGGCGCGCCGAGTTCTTTCGCTTCATGCATCAATTCGTCCTCGCGCATGGTCGTCAGCTTCTTCATCTGGCTGACAATCGTCCGCATGTGCCGCACCGCTTCCACCACGTTGCCCGAGCCGGCTTCTCCCTTGGTGCGAATCATTGCCGCGCCTTCGGCGATTCGCCGCAGTGCCTCACCAAGATTCCGCGCACCGCAAACGAAAGGTACGCGAAAATCATGCTTCCACACGTGATTCTCTTCGTCCGCGGGAGTCAACACCTCGCTCTCATCGATGAAATCCACTTCCAGCGCCTGCAGGACCTCCGCTTCCATGAAATGGCCGATGCGCACCTTGGCCATCACTGGAATCGTCACCGTGGCCATAATTTCGCGAATCACTTTTATGGACGCCATCCGCGCCACGCCGCCTTCCTTGCGAATGTCCGAAGGCACGCGTTCGAGCGCCATTACCGCGCAGGCACCCGCTTTTTCCGCGATCTTGGCTTGCTCCGCGTTCGTCACGTCCATGATGACGCCGCCCTTGAGCATCTCCGCCAGCCCCACTTTCACGCGCCATTCGTTTGTAGCGCCGCTTCCGTTCACTTTCTTGGGATCCATCTTGCTTCTCCTCTCATCGTCTAAGCTTTTCAGCGGTTATTTCACCGTCAAACTTTCTTATTTTTGATTCAGAACCACAAATCGCCCCCTGCCTCGCGCCAGCATTTCACCTGCCGTGTTCCGGATCTCCCCGGTCAGAAACAAATTTCTTCCCTTCTGCTCTGATTCGAACGCTTCGACCAAAATCTCCGAATCCACTTTCACGGGTTTCAGATACTCCACCGTCAATTCCGCCGTCACCGCCCGCGCATTTCGAAACCGGCAAACCTTTCCCATCGCTTCATCCAGCAGAGTCGCGATGATCCCGCCGTGCGCCATTCCCCCGCCACCCTGATAGCGCTCGCCCAGAACAAACCGTCCCACGATCCGCTGCCGTCCATTGTCCTGCACAAACGTGAGTTTCATCCCGCCGTCGTTCGCTCCGCCGCATCCAAAACAAGGGTTCGACGGATTGGGTTTCAACTCGATCGTCTCGTCCAAATTTTCCCTCGCCGAGCTTCCCCAGCTTCTCAGACTAGCGCGACCCTGCTTCGCTCCGCCCGCCGCACTCCGCGCTGGCGCTTGCGCATCTCTATCCGCAACAATTCCGCCAGCGTGATCACCGCGCGCGTGATCTGTTTCTCATCCAGTCCCGCATAGGCCAGCCGCAGAGTGTTCGGCAACGGGCTCTGCACATAGAAATACCGGCCGGGAGCATACAGCACGTTGCGCTCTTTTGCATGAATCAGCAATTCGCTGGCATCAAACCCCGGTGGCAGCTCGAGCCACAGGCACATCCCGCCTTCCGGACAAGTCCAGCGCGTCCCTTCCGGCATGTACTTTCGCAGAGCCTCATCCAGCGCGACGAGCCGCGAAGCATATACTTTACGCATTTTGGCGACGTGCTTGGTGAATAAGTTCCGGCGCAGAAATTCCGCCAGCGTCGCTTGCGCCAGTTGATCCGTGTGCAGGTCGGTGGTTTGTTTGACGATCCGCAACCTCTCAATCGCGGCCGCCGGCGCCATAATCCAGCCCACGCGCAATCCGGGGAATGCGACTTTGGCGAAACTGTCGATATGAATGACCAGGTTCGAACGGTCTAGTTGTTTAAGCGACGGCACGCGCTCTTCTCGGGCGTGCAGTCGCGCGTAAATATGGTCCTCGACCACCGGCACCTGGTGCCGCGCCGCCAACTCCAGAAGCCTGCGGCGCGAAGCCAGCGGCATGGATGTCCCCGTGGGATTCTGGAAATCCGGCGTGACCACTAACAGCTTCACACGATTCCCCGCAAGCGCTGCTTCGAGTGCCTCCAAATCTATTCCCAGCGCGCTTCCGGGTTCCGCCTGCGTCCGCACGGGCACTGCAAGGCAACGTGCACGCGCCTGGCTAAAAATTGTCATGGCCCCCGGATAGGTCGGATTTTCCAGGATGACCGAATCTCCCGGCCGCACAAACGCTTTGCAGATCAGGTCAAGCGATTGCTGGCAGCCGTCGGTGATCAGCAGGTTCTCATCTTTCGCCGTAAACCCTTCGCGCCGCAGCATCTCGAGCAGCGCTTCCTTTAGCGGCCGATATCCATCCGAGCAGCCCAGCTTGAGCACATCCGTGGCTTCCCGGCGCAATACCGCATTCACGCAATTCTGCAACTCTTCTATCGGGAAATGCTCTTCCGCCGGCCGCGCCATCACGAAGGACAAGGAATCCTGCGGCTCGCTGGCCGTCAAGCGGCTGAGAATTTCTTCTCCCCGCTCATCGGCAAACAGCAGTTCCCAGCGGATTCCGTTGCCGCCGTTAAGCACTGGCGGCGCCGGCGGCGTTATTTTCAAGCCATTGCCGTTTCCCTTGATGAATGTGCCGCGTCCTACGTGGCCCTGGATCAGCCCCTCCGATTCCAGTTCGGCGTAGGCGTTCGCCACCGTCGTGCGGTGAACTCCCAGCATGGTCGCCAGCTCGCGACTGGCGGGAATCCGGTCGCCCTGCCGCAGGTCACCCGCGTGAACGAGCGCCCGGAGCTGGTCGCGAAGTTGGATGTACAGGGGAACGTGACTTTCGGGTTGAAGGTGTAAGGGAAGCATTGTCTCTCACCTCCTGCCAATTCTACAGGAAATTGGACTGGAACAAGAGCCAATTTGTCTTCCCCCGCCGTGCAGCCCCACCGGCCGCTGGGGCGCCCTTACGGTCCCGGCGAACCGGCGGGCTGACCGGTCTTCTCCCCTTCCCTGGCGTCGCGCAGGCACAATTTCGTAGGGTCATCGTCGTCGCACTGGAAAATCACTTTCAAGGGCAGATCTTCTCTGCGCACGACGTACGTACCGCCTTGCATCGCTTCGGAGTCGTCATTCGAAGCGGTCACCACGGGACTTCCCGCCCGCACGCGAATGCGGAACTGTTCCGAAGAAGGCTCGTAGTTCGCATAGCTGAAGCATCGTCCGATGCAAGCGCGGTCAATCATGTGGTGAACAAACTCCAAGCGAGATTCATCCAGCGCTTCGATAATGCCGATCACACGCGTTCCTGGGGGCAAGCCGGTCAGCAATTGCTCCGCGTGACCCTCCATGCGGTCAAGATCTCCGGTGTCCTGGTACAAAAACACAAAAAAGAAAGCCGCGCACACCGCGAAACCTGCGAGTTGCCACTTGCGCGGCCGCAATAAGCCCATCGCGCAAAGTCCAACGATCGCGGAAATTGTGGTCAGCCGCGAGACTAACAGGCCGATCCAGCCCGCGTACCACGAAGGATGAACGTTTTCAGGCAAGAGCGATGTCGCACAAAATGCGACGAAGTACAGCTCGAGAATCAGGCGCAATGGTTTCCAGAATTCTCTCTCTCTTCGCCGCGGGAATGCCTCGCTGGCAAAGCATATAACTCCCCAAGCGAGCGCGGACCAGCATAAGACCCGATATCTGTGGCCAAAGAGAATGAGTTGATCCGCGCCGTTGAAGGTATAAAACGGCTGCTCCGGCCAATCCGCCTCGAACTGTGCATGGTGCGCCAGATACCAGCGAATGAAATACAAGCAGCCGACGGTTGCCGCAGGAATCAGCAGACGCCACTTGGGACCCAGTTTCTTCCACAAGACTACATATCCAATCGTCCCGAGTGCCCACAAAAATCCAATGGGATGCCCTAGAAACACGACCGGCAGCAACGTCGCCGCAAACAGCCAATCTACTCCCCTGCCCCGCGCTGCAAAAGCCAAGAAGAAACACGCCAGGCCGATCGAGAGGTAATAGTTCAGAAAGCCCATGTGAAATGTGTAGCCGTAGGCGAGGATCGCAATGCACGGCGCCAGATTCCAAGCTGGCCGTCGCGCCACCGCGCTCACAACAACGAATACACCCCAGAAAAAAATCAGCACACAGCCCGACACCATGATTTTTTCTGCGGCCGCGAGACCCGCCAATTTCCCAAACCACGAAAGCGCAACGTCGAATAGAACGTTATTCCACTGCCGCACTATGTAGAGTCCCGGCGCCTGACCTCTTCCGATCAGTTCCGCCAACCAGGCGTTGTAGGTGTGGCTTGCGAGGTCTCCCGCTTCGATGTGACGGTGCCAAAGGCATGGAGTTATCAGCAGAGCGGACAAAATGAAGATGCGCCATTTCTCTTGGCGAAGAAATGGCTTCACGCCGCCAAATGCAGTGGGGTTTTCGCTCATCTCGAATGAAATCAGATTCTGGCCTAACGATTGGTGTTCTGAAGGATTCTACTATCGGCGCCTTCAACTGCCACTAAGGATTCATTTGTGAATCTGAGGAAGAGCCAGGGTAAGTCAAGCACTCACACAAACGCTGGAATCGGCTTGCAGTTTGACGAAACTGTGGAGAAGCGGCTATCTGGAGGCGTGCGTCTCGCCGAGGCGCTTCAGCCGGTCGCGCAACCGCCGTTGCAGCGGGGTCGGCGTATTGGGATTAAACGCTACCAGGTACCACAACGGCTGGCTGCGGTCCTTGCTTAGCCAGGTCAGCGTCGGTGCATCCGCATTGGGATGCCGTGCAACGTTTTCGCGGATCGCACCATAGGGATGTTTCGCAAGCTTGTTCAGAGTTTTCGCATTGGCGCGCGGGTGCTCGCTGATTAGGCGAAGCAGATAGTAATCTTCTTCCGGCGCTTGCTTGGCCAGCTTTTCGAGCATTTCCGGCTTGGCTTCCGCGCTGAGCACCAGCCCGATCTTTTCATCCCATGCCGTATTAATGTGATTCAACTCGCGCGTGCGCGCATGTATCAATTCTTCCAACATCCGCCGCTCCTGCTGCATCCGCGCGATCTGTAACTGCGAGCCCTCGAGCGAATCGAGGACGCGAAGCAGGTGCTGGCGCTCGCCAAACACGATCTGCGAAGTGCGCATGGGGGCGCCCTTTTCTTTTTCCTTATGCTGCACCAGGTCGGAACGTCGCATGGTCTCCTTGCTCCAAACCCATCCCTTGCCGTGCTTTCCGTAGGGACCGGGTTTTCGTCTGCTCCGGACGTCCGTCCCGTCCGGGTTGCAGTGCTAATCAGTCTCTTATGACTATTGCGGATTATGTTCCGCGCATGCGGTGGGGTAAAGTTACCTCGCGGCTGCATGTGCCCGATGTGCTACCGCCCGTGGTGGCCGCCCGAATCGGGCTTACCAGGGATCCAGGGGGTAATCGAATGTCGGCATTTCTAGAACACAAAGAAGAGCTTGAACAGTACGAGCAGATGTTTGGCCGCGAGCGCGGCCGGCTGGCGGTTTCACTCGACCGCCTGACCAATGCTTTGGTGCTCGTCGGACAGCATGGGGTGTACTGCACGAGTTCGCGCAATCCCACGGTACCGGCGATGGACATTCGCCTGGTCACGCGGGAATTGGCGAACGCAAAGGAGCTGGTGCAGTCGGTTATGGAAGAGCTTCGAAAAACAAAAGAGGGATCACGTCAGTAGCGCCACTGCAAAAAGGTCCAGGCAAAAGATAATCCGCAAAACACCCTTACAAAAATTACTTTTGATTCAGAAACGGATTCGAATGACGTTCCTCGCCGATCGTGGTCCGCGGGCCGTGCCCTGGATGCACCAAGGTTTCATCGGGAAGCGCCATCAATTTGCCCTCTAGCGATGCCAGTATTTGCTCCATAGAACCGCCCCACAGATCGGTGCGGCCAATGCTCCCAGCGAACAGCGTGTCACCCGCAAACAATTGCGGAGCAGCGACAGCAACGTTCCCTGCTTCATGCGGCATGTACAGGCAGACGCTACCCGGCGTGTGACCCGGCGTGTGCAGCACTTGCGCTTTGAATGCGCCCCACTGCAGCACATCGCCCTCTCGCAGCATTTGATCCACGTCCGTGAGCTCTGGCGGTGCAACACCAAGGAACGCAGCCTGCATTTCCATCTCCTGATACAGCGGCAGATCTTCCCGGTGCATCATCACCGGGGCGCCGGTGTATTGGTGCAATTTGCTCAAACCACCGACATGATCGATGTGCGCGTGCGTGCTGACAATCGCTTTTACCTTGAGCCGGTGGCGCCCCAGAAGATCCAGAATGCGGCCCACTTCGTCGCCAGGGTCGACGACCAGAGCCTCGCGCGTGACGGGATCTCCGATAATCGAACAATTGCAATGCAGCAATCCCACTGGAATGGTGATGTGAATCAGCCCTTCCGAAGCGGCGCTGAGAGGTGACGTGGCATCCATTACAAGACGCAGTATACCATCTGGGTGCGACGTGGCAGGTACCTGGTCCCAGCGCTTTGCTACACTTATCCTTGGAATGACAATGCAAGCCACGGGAATGGAAAACGTCCTCGACACGCCGCTCGCCGCACTCCATCGGAATGCGGGAGCAAAAATGGGCGTGTGGTTTGGCTGTACCCTGCCCGGCGAATTTACGGATTGGCGCAGTGAGTACGCTTTTGGGCGCAAGAGCGTCGCGCTCATCGACAAGAACTACCGCGCCTATCTGTCGTTCACGGGGCCGGACCGCGTCCGTTATTTGAACGCCATCCTCACCAACAACATCAAGGATTTGCGCGCCGGCCAGGGAATTGTCTCGCTTCTGCTTAATCCACAGGGACACATCCTGGCGGAAATCGAAACCTGCGCGCTGCCGGATTCCCTGTTTTGTGTTTCCTACGCGATGATTCGCGCGCAGCTGATCGAAGTGATCGAGAAATACATCATCATGGATGACGTAACACTCGAGGACCAGACCGACCGTTTCGCAACGCTGGCGATTGAAGGGCCGAAGGCCGCGAGCGTCGTCCAGGAAGTGTCGAGCGTCGATATCACGAAGCTTGACGAACTGTCATTCTGTGAGGGAAGCGTTGCGACGATTCCCTGCCGCATTGTGAAGCGCTCGCCGGGAGGAGTTCCTGGCGCGGAGTTTGTCATCGGGCGAGAAAAAGTGGCGGAGCTTTGGCAGGTTCTGCTCGCGGAGGTACGAAAGCGCGGTGGCGGGCCCGTGGGATATAAAGCTCTGAGCGCGTTGCGCCTGGAAATGGGCGTGCCTTGGTTTGGCTATGACTTCGGCGAAAGGCAAATCCCCCACGAAGCCGGCCTGCAAGAAAGCCACATCAGCTACACCAAGGGCTGCTACACGGGTCAGGAAATTGTGGAGCGCGTGCGATCCCGTGGCCAGGTGAACAAGCAGCGGGTCGAGTTGGTTTTCTCCGGCGATGTTGTGCCGGAAGCGGGCGCGCCGTTGACGCTGGATGGCAAGGAAGTGGGACACATTACGCGAGCTGCGCAGGTTTTGGAACCACCTCGCATCCTTGGGACGGCCTACGTCCGCCGAGAAGGCACCGCGGCAGGAACGGTCTTGCAGTGGACCGGGGGAACCGCGAAGGTCGCGAAGTTGGCGAGCATCGGGTAACACAGGCGCACAGGCCCTTTCTGAGACAGGCAAGCATGAGTGTATTTGCTATAAAACCCTTTCCGTAGCAAGCTAAGTATTGGAACAAAAAAATGCAGGGCCTGGAAGGAAGTTCCCAGGCTCCGGCGTTGGTTTTGTAACTGCTGCAGCGATTTTACTTCGCGACGAAGTTGATGACCCCGAAAATTCCGTTGGCGTAGTGGTTTGGCCCGCCGGTGAAGAAAAGCTGATTGTGGGCCCCGTTCACGTTGCCAGCGCCGTCCTGGCCGAATTGCAAGGCCCAAACATTGTCGATTTCGATCGGATTGTTGTTGGCGTCGCGCAGGGGCCCCAGGAATTCACCAGTTTCCGGATTGAACGCGTTGATCCGGCCGCGCGCAATATTGTTGCTGATCAAGATGGCGCCACTCATAGGACCAAAATCGGCGGGAGCCAGAGCCATGCCCCACGGCGAATGGAGTGGGCCGTGAGCGGCATCGTGCTTCTCCAAGTTTCCTTCGGCGTCAAAAACATCCACGAACCCGCCCTGGGCCTTGTTGAGAGCCGTGAAAGTGACCCAGATGTGGTTGTGGATGGCCTGGATACCATAGGTGGTGAAACCTTTCGGGATGGCCGGATCGCTGACGGACTTCATATACTTGAAGTTGCTGTCGTAGATGTCAATGGCGCGGTTCGGGCCGCCATCGGCCGCGAACAAAAAGAGATTGCCATGGCTGTCCTGGGCGATGGCCAGGCCAGTGTAGCTGGCGCCAGCCTTCGAGCGGTCAGCGACAAGAGTTGCCTGGCTGTTGCCGGCATTGTCGACGGGGCTGTTAAAACCCCAGGCGCTAATCGTGCCGTCGAGCGTGGCGAAAATGAACAGGGCCTGGGCGCTTTGATCTGTTCCGGTGGATGTGAACACGAAATTCTTGGGATTAGTGAAAACGCTGCTGTTGCCCACCGTTCCTGTTGGGGTCCCGGGCGCGTTCGCGGGGGAGTTCGGGGAAGCAGGTATGGCCACGAAGAGTCCCTGGTTGTTACCTGCGCCATCATAGAGCGTGGAAAACCCAGTGCCGTTGTCACTAATCCAGAACGGGCTTGGCTGCAAAGCTGTGAGTCCCCAAGCATTGACCAAGTGTGGGTCCGGAGTGTTAGTCCCGACGTTTTGCTGATTTGAAGCCAAGTCCGTGCGTACGTATTGCGCGAAAACCGGCGTCGTGCCGGCGGACACGAACAAAATCGCGAGAACCAGGAGCCCGGCGCGGGCGAACAAACGGCCGGAGATATGCTGTGTGCTTGCAGAATGACTCATGGGATTTTTCCTTTTCTTTGAAATGGGTCGAACTCAAACGGTCCGGCGGCCAACCGGCGTGCAGGGTGAGCCATTTAATCCGATGACAGCCAGACTCCTAGCGTTGCACACCTTCAGTGCGAGCAAGCGCATTTCCGATTCAGGAAATATAAACATCAAGGTGATTACGATTGATTACAGAAGGCTTGAGGAGAAGTATCAAATTATTTAATGAAAACACTTTCCGGCAATATATAAAGGAACGAAGCGCTGTGAAAATCTGGGTGTGGCGGGCGAGCCGGCCAGCATAGCGCCAAGATGGAGTTTTAGGTCTCGATTTGAAAAGTTGGCGCGGAATCTCAGAGTGGCAAGCCCGGCGAGAGGCGAATTGCTATGGGAGCGTGGCGAATTCGGATTTGGCGGCAGCGAGGATGGGAATGGCGGGGTCAGCGCGTTTCCAGAGCTTGAAGAAATCGTTGTAGGCGGCGCGGGCTTTTGCAGTCAGCTCGGCCTGTACAGAGCCCGAAGACGCGGGGCTCGCGCCCAAAGCTCCAGGACCTGCTTGCAAGGCATATGCGCGAGCGAGGCCTAGACGGGCAAGCGCCCCGATGGGCTCGTTAATGACCACGCCGCGATGATCAAGAATTTTCTGAAATTCGGCCGCTGCCTGAGAGCCCTGTCGAACGGCAAGATATGCGGCGCCGCGAACGTAAACGGGATAGAGATACGTCGAAAACGTGCTGCTGCCTGAGGCCAGCCCGAGTTCGTAAGGTGTGGCGATCTGGAGCGCCTCGATAGCCTTTGGAGCCTCGTTCCGGTTGACGGCGAGTTGAGCGCGAATCGCGGGCAGGTAATTGAACCGGACAATGGTGTCCTCCGGAAAACGCTTTTCCAGGTCCTGCGCAAGTGCCTGGGCCCGCGCGGAGTCACCGGAAGTGGCGAAGGCGAGCGCCGCGATAAATTGCGCGTCGCGGCCATTCGAAAGCCCGACCGCCACCGCCGCACGTTGTTGAGCTTCCGGCGCATTCCCGAAGAGAGCCTCGGTGAGCGCGGCCGCCGCCTCAATGCCCGACGTTCTCTCCCTCTGCTGTGCCCGTTCGGAGGCGTCCATGGCCTGCCTGGAAAACTCGCGAGATTGGTTAAGAAGGCCGGAGTAAGCGGCGGTCTGCGCCTCGAAATAGAGCATCCCGCTCTCCTGTCCCGGCTTGCCCATGGCGCGTGCGACCTGGTGAGCCATGCGCGGTGGGTCACCCTGCAGGAAGGCAAGCTCGTACAGGTAGGTATGCAAGGAGGGGGAATCGAAATTCTTTGATTGCGCTTCATCGGCGGTGGCTCGAGCCTCCTTGAAGCGATCTAGATTGATATAGGTGACGACGAGGTTGCTGTAGTTCAACGCATCCGGGGCGACCACCTGCATAACTTCGTGGAATGCCTCGAGCGATTTGTCGTATTGTCCGAGGCTCTGATAGATGATACCCAGATTATTGGGCGGCACTTCCTGTCGAGGATAGGTCCTGGCCCATAGCTCATAAACCTGACGGGCTTTTTCCAGATCGCCGGTGGCGAAATGATGGTAATGCGATTCGATATAGAACTTCTCCTGTTCGCTGACGCGAGCGCGAAGCTCGTAAGCTTTCCGGGTGTTTTCCGCCGCGAGATTTTTTTCACCGAGATTGTGATAGGTGGTGCCGAGCAAGGCATAAGCCATGGCGAAACGCGGGTCGAGATCGATAGCGTGCCTGAACAATGGGATGCAAGCGTTATAGTCGGCTTGCCCGAGCATGGTTTTGCGTCCGAGCGAATAGGCCTGAAGCGCTTCGAGAGAGGGCGTCGTGGCCTGCTCAATCGGAGTAGCTAACTTCTCGACGGACTTGAGAGATTCGCCCAGTCTGCCGCGAAGTTTTGTGGCGGCCTCGTTAAGCGCGGGTAGGACGCGTTCCTTGCTGTTCGCGGTCACTTGCTCGCGGATAAGGGAATCTCCCGTCTGGCAATCCACCGCACTGATGCCAATGACGTACTGGCTGCCGAGGCTGGAAATCGATCCACTCAAGTACGCTTTGCTTCCAGCGCGCTGGCAGAGTTCGCGGGCAACCTCCGGAGTCAACTTGGTGTCAGGAGAGCGACCCATGAGGTGTAGAGTTTCCCGGGTGCGCTGCTCGGAAATGAGGCTCAAGAAAGGAGATTGTTCCAATTGCACGGCGAGGCCTTGACGGAGCGTGTCGTCAAAAACGGGATCGCCCGTCTTGTTGAGGAAATCAGCGAGGACCAGCGTGTCCGTCTCGTTCAGGGCATGGGCACGGCGCGTATAGTAGAGCCAGCCGCCCATGCCAAGGCCGGCAACCAACACAGCGGCTGCAATCGCGGTCAGCCACCCAAAACGAAGAATAGCGGGCAGGGGCGGAACGCGGACGGTGACGGTATACCCCGATTCGACGCTGCGCTTTAGCGTTTGCAACGCCTCGCGAATTTCAGCGGCCGTCTGGTATCGCACTTCCCTATCCTTGAGCAGGGCCTTATTGATAATTTTTTCCAAGTCCGAGGAGATTCCCGGATTCAGCGTGTGTGGCGGAGCGGGATCCCGGCTAAGAATCGCTTCGATGACGACGCCGCCGGTATTGCCGCTGAAAGCCTGGCGTCCCGTTGCCATCTCGTAAAGCAAGAGTCCGAGCGCGAACAGGTCGGTACGAGCGTCCAAATCATCGCCGCGCACCTGCTCCGGTGACATGTAGGAAGGAGTGCCGCTGATTAGCCCCACGATGGAGACAGCTTCCTCGGGAGAATCTAGCGACGTATGGGGCTGTTCGGAACCGATGACTCCCGTGGGAAGGAGCTTGGCCAGACCGAAATCGAGGATCTTTGCCTGGCCGCGCTTGGTCACGAAGACATTTGCGGGCTTGATGTCGCGATGAACGATTCCTTGAGCATGCGCGGCGTCCAGCGCATCGGCGATTTGGATGCCAAGATTCAGAAGCTGCTCGAGATCGATCGGCTGGCCGTGAATGTGATGGCGCAAAGTTTCGCCGTCAACGAACTCCATGGCGATAAACGGCCGGCCGGCCTGCTCGCCAATGTCATAAATGGTGCAAATGTTCGGATGGTTGAGGCCGGAGGCGGCATGCGCCTCGCGGCGGAAACGCTCGAGAGCCAGCGGATCGTTAAGCAAATTGTCCGGGAGAAATTTCAGGGCGACGGCGCGGTCCAGGCGAACGTCCTGCGCCTTGAAGACCACACCCATGCCGCCGGCACCAAGCTTTTCCAGGATGCGGTAGTGCGAGATGGATTGGCCAATCATTGCCACGCACGGGATTTAACGAGCCACCATCAGGATCAAAGCGTCGGTTCGTCGCCAAACACAGTGCCGGACGGATCGTTGCCTTTGCGCCTGTCCGTCTTCGGAGGCTTGGGAGATCCCAAGACGCTCACGACGCGCGTCCCTTCGCCGTAGGAGTGATCGGCGGGGAGTTCTTCCTGTTCAAGAGCAATGTTCTTGCTGCAAATCGCGCAGACAAGGGAACCGTAGGCTGCACCGTCCTGCCGCAGGAATCTGTTAAAGCGCATAACACGGCCGCAACAGACGGGAACCCAGACAATTTGGGGCTTCTCTGGGGTCATATTTCCCCTTGAGGAAGGCAAGCGCGGTGATTATACACCGGAAAATCGGTCCGCGGGCGGCGGGATTCGGGACGAGTCGAGCAGGCCCTAGTCGAATTCCCGCCGGGGCGCGGTTTGTTCAACGCCGACGCGGCCGGCGACAATCTCCGCCTTCGAGTAGTTTTCCGCGCGGATGGGAGCCGCAGCCAGACGGCGTAGCATGGCAATTTGTCCGATATGGCTCAGCGCGTCCGCAACCGGCCCCTGGAAGATCATTTCAACGGAGGCGTGGAGAGGCTCACTGGAGGCCAGGTAGTCGTCGAATTTTTGGAGCGATGCAAAAAATCTCTTTACTTCTTCGTTCCAGGGGAGCGGGTTCGAATCGCGCCACGCTTGAGCGCCGCGGGCCAGCGTGAGCGCCCAGTCGAAGAGATCGCCCAGGTGCGTGAGGATTCTGACGGGCGTGCGCGTGGTATCGCCGATCTTAAAATTCGCAAAAGATTCCGGCGCGCCACGCAGGGCTTTACCGCCGCGGTAGGCCACCGTGGCAACGGTGTGGCGCAGGAGCTGGCGAGTGGGATCGGAAGTTTGGGTCATGGAAAAACTCCTGAACAGTTCCCCTCCCTCTAACGAAAGAGAATTGCAAGAGTTTTAACACAGAGTTCAATCGGGAAGAAATACCACACGGCGAACGCAATGTTTAGAGTATAGAAGGTCTGTTGCCGCGCTCCAAAAAAATCAGGCGAGATTCATGGCGCGCTTGAAGGAGCCCTTTTCGCCCTCGATCTTTTTCTGGAGCTGCAGGATGGCGTAGAGCACCGCTTCGGGCCGCGGCGGGCACCCCGGAACGTACACGTCAACAGGAATCACCTGATTGCAGCCCTGCACGATGGCGTAATTATTGAAGACTCCACCGGAAGTCGCGCAGGCGCCCATCGAAATAACCCACTTAGGTTCCGGCATTTGATCGTAGAGCTGGCGAATGACGGGAGCCATTTTTTGCGAGAGGCGCCCGGCGACAATCATGAGGTCCGCCTGGCGGGGCGAGGGGCGGAACACTTCGGCGCCGAAGCGCGCCACGTCAAAGCGCGCCGCAGCCATGGACATCATCTCGATGGCACAGCATGCCAATCCGAAGCCGAGCGGCCAGATGGAACTCTTGCGCGCCCAGTTCACCGCTTTGTCGAGCGTGGTGAAAATTATGCCTTCGTCTTCGAGCAGTTTCCCGAAGTCGTCGGGTTTGGTGAGTGTGACGTGCTTTCCGAGCGATGTGCTCATGGGGGCCTCGCCTTGTTCATTTTCGCATAGGGAGCGGGCGGAAACAAATGTAAGTGGAGAGTAGGTAGCGCAAACAGCGGCGCGCACACTGTGGAGCTTCGAGGGGCGTGCGGATCCAGGGCAACAAATTCATATGCGGAGGACGACCTTTCCGAATTGCTGGCCGGACTCGAGATAGGTGTGAGCAGCAGCCGCTTCGGCCAGGGGAAAAAC
>Ga0210410_10000362_pt1 | contig 54015 bp, 46 predicted proteins | sample IncBWC4MmetaG_FD_161058 | JGI IMG/M metagenome (GOLD analysis project Ga0210410, IMG submission 161058) | Forest soil microbial communities from Barre Woods Harvard Forest LTER site, Petersham, Massachusetts, United States - Inc-BW-C-4-M | ecosystem: Environmental > Terrestrial > Soil >...
CTGCACCTGCGTGATCCCGTCGAGCTGGTACTCGACCGGGTCCTCGATCGTGATGATGTTCTTCTCGGTCGTGTTGAGCTGCTGCAGCGCGGCGTAGAGCGTCGTCGACTTGCCGGAGCCGGTCGGGCCGGTCGCGAGCACCGCGCCGTAGGACTGCGTGAAGGCCTGCTGGAAGCGCTCGCGCTCACCGGTCTGCATGCCGAGCTTGTCGAGCCCGATCTGCACCGCCTGCTTGTCGAGGATGCGCATCACGAGCGACTCGCCGTGGACGCTCGGCAGCGTCACGACGCGGATGTCGACGTGGCGCCCGTCGATCGTGAGGCTCACGCGGCCGTCCTGCGGGACGCGCTTCTCGGCGATGTCGAGCTCGGCCATGATCTTCATGCGCGACACGACGCCGGCGACCATCCGCTGCGGGATCGTCGTCGAGACGTTCATCACGCCGTCGATGCGGAAGCGCACGCGCAGCTCGCGCCCGTCGGGCTCGAAGTGGATGTCGGACGCGCCGCGCTCGGCAGCCTGGGCGATGATCGAGTTCACGAGCTTGACGATCGGCGCGTCGTCGGCCGTCTCGTGCAGCTCGACGACCTCGCCGTCGGACTGCTCGTCCTCCTCGTCGACCGCTTCGCGGACCGAGTCGCCGAAGCGGTCGAGCCGCGCCACGAGCGTCGCGATGTCCTCGCGCGAGGCGACCGCCGGCTTGACGTCGAGGCGCGTGAGCATCGCGATGTCGTCGACCGCGAGCACGTTCGCCGGATCCGCCATCGCGACGACCAGCCCGCGCTTGTCGCCGGTGAACGCGACCGGTACGGCTTCGTAGCGCTTCGCCGCAGCCGAGTCGATCAGGTTCGCGGCCGCCATGTCGATCGGGAAGGCGGTCAGGTCGAGGTGCTCGAGCCCGTAACGCTCGCCGATCGCACGTGCGAGCTGGTCCTCGCTGATCGCCTCCTGCTCGAGCAGGACCTTCTCCGGCGGCCGACCGGACAGGCGCGCCGCCTCGACCGCCACCTCGACGCGCGCGGCCTCGACGAAGCCGAGGTCGACGAGCACGTCGGTCAGGAAGCGGCCGGAGCCGCCGCGGCGGCTCGGCGGGGTGACGCCGTTCCACTCCGCCTGCTGAGGCGCCTTGGCGAGCGCGCCGTCGGTCGGCGCGTCGTCATCGGGGCCGAGGGCGCGGAGGTGCGTCGTCCCGCCGGCGCGGGTGGTGGGCGCGGGGGTGGGTGTGGGCTTGGCCGCCGGCGGACGCGCAGGCGGCTCGGGCTCGGGCTCGCGCGCCGCCGGCGACTCCTCGACAGCCGGCCGCCCGGGCGACGGCATCGAGGGAGGCACCTCAGCCGACTGGCGCTCAGCGGCATCCGCCCCCCGCATCGCCGACCACTCCGGCGGCAGCTCGGCGTCGGCCGAGCGGGCGAACGGGTCGAACACCGGCGACTCAGGTGGAGCCCCGTCAACTTGTGGGCGTATGACGCCCACAGATTGCCGGGGATCGACCGGCGGTGGCTCAGGCGGCGGCGGACTTCCCGCGGGCGGCGGAGCGGAGGACGTCGAGCGGGGCGGGGCGCCCGGTCCATCGTTCGAAGCTGCGGGCTCCTTGTCGAACCAGGATCTCAAGGCCGTCCACCACCTCGACGCCGGCGGCGCGCGCGGCGCTCACCAGCCCGGTCGGGGCGCTTCCGTATGCGAGATCGACGAGGCATGGGTACCCGCGAAGGTCATCGGCGTCGAGCGGAAGCGCCTTGAACGGGTCTTCACCCCATTGCAACCCGACGGACGTTGTGTTAATGAGCAGATCCGCCGTCTGCGGCGGATCGTCGACGACCCGCCCGCCGATCTCGGCGCACAGCCGCTCTGCACGGGCGCGTGTCCGATTCCAGACCAGCACGTCGGCGGCGCCCGCGTCGAGCAAGGCCCACACCACGGCGCGCGCGCTCCCGCCGGCGCCGAGCACGACCGCCGTCGTCCCCGCCGGATCGCGTGGGAGCGCGTCGATCAAGCCCGGCGCGTCGGTGTTGTCGGCGTGGATCCGACCGCCCGGCTGGAACGTGAGCGTGTTGGCAGCGCCGATCGCGCGCGCGGACGGCGTCGCCTGGTCGGCGAGCGCGAGCGCCGCCTGCTTGTGCGGGATCGTCACGTTCGCGCCCGCGAAGCCGGCTGCGGGCAGCGCGCGCACCGTCTCGCCGAGCAGCTCCGGCGGGACCGGCAGCAGCTGGTAGCGCCAGTCGTCGAGCCCCAGCGCCGCATAGCCGGCCTCGTGCATCGCCGGCGAGCGGCTGTGGCGCACCGGCCAGCCGAGCACGCCGCAGATCGGCATCAGGCGATCCTGCTCAGCACTTCGTCGGTGACTTGCCGCCGGCCGCGTTGCGCGCCTGGTCGTAGCGCGCGACGTCCTGCTGGAACTGCGCGTCGGTCGAGGAGAAGGCGTGCTGCCCGCACGTCCCGGGCTTGACGACGTAGAAGAGGTAGGGGACCTTCGCCGGATGCGCGGCCGCCTCGATCGACGCGAGGCCGGGATTGCCGATCGGGCCGGGCGGCAGGGCCGGGTGGTTGCGGGTGTTGTAGGGCGTCGGGCTCGCGAGCTGGGAGACGGTCAGCGGGCGCGTCCAGTCGTTCAGCGCGAAGCGCAGCGTCGCGTCGATGCCGAGATTCATACGGGCTCTCAGGCGGTTGTAGATGACCGCCGCCACGAGCGGCCGCTCTCTCGCGACCATCACCTCGCGCTCGACCATCGCGGCGATCGTGACCACGTCGTACACGCTCAGATGCTTGCTTCTCGCGTAAGACAGGTCGACCTTTGCGAGGTTCTGACTGAACGCAGCGACCTGCTCGCTCACGAGCTGTCTCGCGGTCGCCCCCCGTCTGAGCTCGTAGGTCGCCGGGAACAGGAAGCCCTCGAGCGTCGCGCCCCGCGGAGCGCCGTAGCGGCTCGGGTCGAGCTGCCGCGAGCTGCGCGAGGCCGCGAGGTAGTCGCCGCTCAGCCCGGCCTGGCGCGCCAGCGGAACGACCTCGCGACGGCTCCGGCCCTCCGGGATCGTGATGCGGACGACCGGGGGCGGCGGCGGGTTCTTCGACAGCGCCGTGAGCGCCGCGCCGTAGCTCATGCCGTTGCGCAGCGTGAACGTGCCCGACTTGAGGTCGGCCCCACTGCCCGACAGCTTCGCCCGCAGGCGGAAGAAGAACGACGAGTCGATCACGCCTCTGCTCGCCAGCAGGTCGCCGATCTGCCCGACGCTCGCCCCGCGCGGAACCACCACGACGACGCGGCCGCTGCCGTCGCCGGCGCCCGGCTGGTAGATCGACCATAGGAACCAGCCGGCCACGACGACGACGGCGAGCGCGAGCAGTGCGCCGACGCGGCGCCCCCAGCGCCGGCCACCGGAGCGAGGCGCGCCGCCGAGTGCTGCGCCGCGCAGCGGAGCCGGCGGGCCGGGCGGGCGACCTCGGCCGCCGGAGGCGCGCTCATGCCGCCCGACGCGGCGCGTGCCGAGTGGGATCTCGGGCTCCAGCGTGAACGGTGCCGCGGCGGCCGGCGCGGGCGCAGGCGCTGCTTCGGGCGCGAACGTCGGCTCGACCGCCGCGTGCGGCTCGGGCTCAGCCGGCGCCGCCACGGTCGCGTGCTCGTCGGTCCAGTGCGTCGTCACGTCGAACATCTGCGTCGGCTGCGGGTCGTGCGCCGGCTCCGCCCGAGCAGCGTGCAGCTGCTCCTGCTCGACGGGCGCGGGTTCGCGGTGCTCGAGCGGGGACACGGCGGCGGCGGGCGGGTCGGGCTCCGGCGAAAGCGGCCGTCCCTCGCGGGCGGCGCGCTTGCGTTCGCGCGCCAGCCTCGCGGCCTCGCGCTCCTCGGGGGTGCGGCTCATCGCGCGCCTCCGGCGTCGGCGCTCGCCTGCGATCCGTGCAGCGCCAGCCAGTCCTCCAGCAGCACCGCGGCCGCGCGCGAGTCCTCCGACGCGCGGCCGCCGCTGCGCTCGGCGATGCGCGTCGTGAAGCGCTCGTCGTAGAGCTCCACCGGCACGCCGACGACGTCCCCGAGCCGCGCGGCGAACTCGCGCGTCTCGCGGGTCTGCGCGGTGTCCTCGCCGGACAGGCCGAGCGGCAGGCCGACCACGATCCGCGCCACCTCACGCTCGCGGACGAGCGCGGTGAGGCGCGCCATGCCCTTCCTCGTCGCCGGCCGCTCGACCGGCGAGACGGGCGTCGCGAGCGTGCCCGTCGGGTCGCTGACCGCACAGCCGCAGCGGGCGCTGCCGTAGTCGAGCGCGAGCACGCGCATCAGCCCGCGAGGGCTGCCTCGATCGCCGCGCGCGCGGCGGCGATCGCCTCGGGCAGCTTGTCCGGGTCGCGGCCTCCAGCGCGCGCCATCGTGTCGCGGCCGCCCCCGCCGCCGCCCGTCACCTCGGCCGCGACTCTGACGATCGCCCCGGCCTTCACGCCGCGCGCGACGAGCGCCGGAGCGACCGTGGCCACCAGGTGCACCTTGCCGTCCGCGACCGCTCCGAGCACCACGGCCGCGTCGCCGAGCCTCGCCTTGAGCTTGTCGGCGAGGTCGGGGAGCGCCTTCGCGTCCCCCACCTCGACGACCGATGCCAGCACCGGGGCGCCACCGACGGCCTCGGCCGAGGCCATGAGGGCATCGAGATCGAGCGAACCGTTCGACCCTCCCCCCTTCCTCGCCGCCTGCTCGAGCCCGCGCACCCGCTCGCGCAACTCGGACACGGCATGCGGGACCTGCTCGGGCACGACCCGCAGCTCCTCGGCCACCGCCCGCAGCGCGACGTCGTGCTCGCGCAGCAGCGACACCGCCGCCGGCCCCGTCAGCGCCTCGATGCGCCGCACGTTCGCCGCGCTCGACGTCTCCGACAGGATCCGGAAGAGGCCGATCTCGGCGGTCGAGTGGACGTGCGTGCCGCCGCACAGCTCGCGCGAGAAGGAGCCGTCGCCGACCTCGACCATCCGCACGACGTCGCCGTACTTCTCGCCGAACAGCGCCATCGCGCCGCGCGACTTGGCCTCGTCCAGCGTCGTCGTCAACGCCCGCACCGAGTGGTTCTCGAGGATCCACGCGTTCACGTCGCCCTCGACCGCCGCCAGCTCTTCGGGCGTGAGCGCCTTGCCGTGCGTGAAGTCGAAGCGCAGCTTGTCCGGCTGCACCGCCGAGCCGGCCTGTCGCACGTGCGTGCCGAGCCGCGCGCGCAGCGCGGCGTGCAGCAGGTGCGTCGCGGTGTGGTTGCACTGCGTCGCGTGGCGGGCACGATGGTCGACGACGGCGCGCACCGCCTCGCCCGGCTTCAGCTCGCCCGTCTCGGGCGCGAGCACGAGCACCTGGTCCTCCCCGCCCGCGAGGCGGAAGACCTGCTCGACGCGCGCGCGACAGTCGCCGTCGGCGCACTCGACGTAGCCCGAGTCCGACACCTGGCCGCCCCCGGCCGCGTAGAAGGGGGACTCGACGAGCTTCACGAGCAGCCGCCCGTCCTCGCGCTCCAACGCGCCGACGGACGTCGCCTGCTCGGTCGTCTCGTAGCCCGTGAACGCGCTCGCGAAGTCGGACGCCCCCGCGAGCTGCTGCGCCCGCGCGCGCAGCACGTCGGCGACCGCGGCGCGGCCTCCGCCCGCGCGCGCCCGCGCGCGCTGCTCCTCCATCAGCCGCTCGAAGCCCGGCTCGTCGACGCCGAGGTCGTGCTCGGCCGCGATCTCGCGGGTCAGGTCGATCGGGAAGCCGTACGTGTCGTGCAGTTGGAAGACGTCGGCCGAGCCGAGGCCCTCCTCGCCCTGCTCCCGCGCCTGCGCGATCAGATCGTCGAGCAGCTTCGTGCCCTGCTCGAGCGTGCGGCCGAACGACTCCTCCTCGGCGGCGAGCCACTTGCGGATCGCGTCGCGCTGCTCGCCCAGCTCCGGGTACGCGCCACCCATCGTCTCCTCGACGACCTGCGCGAAGCGCGGCAGGAAGCCCGGCTCGACGCCGAGTGCGCGGCCGTGCTGGATCGCGCGCCGCATCACGCGCCGCAGGATGTAGCCGCGGTCCTCGTTCGACGGCACGACGCCGTCGGCGATCAGGAACGTCATCGCGCGCGTGTGGTCGGCGAGGATTCTCAACGAGCGCGTCTGCTCGAGATCCTGCCCGTAGCGCGCGCCCGACAGCCGCTCGCCCAGCTCGATCAGCGGCTGGAACTGGTCGGTCTCGAAGACCGACTCCTTGTCCTGCAGGATCGCCGCGAGGCGGTTGAGTCCGAGGCCGGTGTCGATGTTGCGCGCCGGCAGCGGCGTGAGCGTGTCGGGCGGACCTTGCTTGAACGTCATGAAGACGAGGTTCCAGAACTCGAGGAAGCGCTCGTTCTCGCCACCGGGCAGGTCGTCCACGGTGCCGAAGTCGAGCCCGCGATCGAGGTACAGCTCGCTGCACGGACCGCACGGGCCGATCGGCCCTGCCTGCCAGAAGTTCTCCGAGCGCGGGCACTCGACGATTCGCTCGCGCGGGACGCCGATCGCCTGCCACAGCCCGATCGCCTCCTCGTCGGGACCGAGCCCGAGCATGTCGTCGCCGCCGAAGACGGTGACCCAGATCCGCTCGGGATCGAACCCGAAGCCCTGCGTCGAGAGCTCCCAGGCGAACGCGATCGCGTCCTGCTTGAAGTAGTCGCCGATCGAGAAGTTGCCGAGCATCTCGAAGAACGTGAGGTGCCGCTGCGTCGTGCCGATGATGTCGATGTCGACGCTGCGGAAGCACTTCTGGCAGCTCGTCAGGCGCGGGTGCGGCGGGCGCTCCTGGCCGACGAAGTACGGCATCAGCGGGTGCATGCCCGCCGTCGTGAGCAGCACCGAGGGATCGAACGCCGCCGGCACGAGGGACGCGGAGGGCAGCCGCTTGTGGTCGCGCTGCTCGAAGAACGACACGTATGTGTCGCGGATCTCGTCCGATGTCATCGCCATGGGTCTGCGCAGTGTAGAGACGAGATCGCTAGCGTCGTCGCCGCATGCCAGGCCACTTCGCGACTCGCGCGACGCGAACCCCGTCACCTGCGACGCACTCGCTCGGCGGCGCGCCGGCGCGCTTCCCCGGCGGCCTGCGCGAGGTCGCCCCGCGCACGTGGACCTGGCTGCAGCCGAACGGCGGCCTCGGCGAGTCGAACGCGGGCCTGATCGCCGGCGACGGCGCATCGGTGCTCGTCGACACGCTGTGGGACGAGCGGCTCACGCGCGCGATGCTCGCCGCGATGGCGTCGCAGCTCGCCACCGCCCCGCTGCGCCAGGCGTTCGTCACGCATCCCGACGGCGATCACTGGTGGGGCAACGCCGCGCTCGATCCTGCCGTGGAGATCCTCGCGCTGCCGGCCTGCGACCGCGCGATGCGCAGCGAGGCGCCGCCGCGCACGCTCGCCGGCATGGCGCGCCTTGCGGCGCTGCTGCGCCACGCCCCCGGCCGCACCGGCGGCGTCGCGCAGCGTGCCCACGAGCAGCTCGCGCCGTTCCACTTCGGGGGCGTGCGGCGCCGCTACGCCGACCGCACGCTCGCCGACGGCGACACGCTCCACGTCGGCGGCCGCGCCGTGCGTGTGCTCGACGTCGGCCCGACGCACACGGCAGCGGACGCGATCGTGCACGTGCCCGACGAGGGCGTCGTATTCGCAGCCGACATCCTCTTCGTCGGGGTCGTGCCGGTGATGTGGCACGGACCGGTCGAGACGTGGCTCGCGGCGCTCGACACGCTGCTGGCGCTCGACGCGGGCGTCTACGTCCCCGGCCACGGGCCGCCGTGCGGGCGGGCGGAGATCGAGGAGCTGGCCGCCTACTGGCGCTGGCTGCGCGAGGGCGCCGGCGAGCAGCGCGCCGCCGGCCGCTCGGCGGGCGAGGCCGCGCGGCTGCTCGTGCGGTCCGCCGAGCACGCGCGCTGGGCCGCGTGGGAGAATCCGGAGCGGATCGTCGTCAACGTCGCGACGCTCTACCGCAGGCTCGACGGCGGGCCGGCCGAGGTCGCGCCGGCGGTGCGCGCGCGGCTGCTCATGCAGACGATCGCGCTCGGGCACGAGCTGGCGAGCGGCTGAGGCGGCACGCCGTGTCACCGGGCGGCGAGCGGATCGGCGCGACCTCGGGCGTCAGGCGGACTCACCGACCGAGACGACGGCGAGCACGGGCGCGGGATCGCCGTCCGCCCGGTCCGGCGCGGTGATCGTGCCCCAGCCGACGATCGCGTCACCGTCCATCAGGCATGCCAACTGGCCGGGCGCCGCGCCGTCGACCGGCTCGCCGAGAGCGATCTCCAGCACGCGGTGACTGCCAGCGCCGGCGTCGCCGACCACGCGCGCCGGCAGCGGCTTCGTGCGGTAGCGCAGCTTCACGCGGTCGACGCGCGCGCCGTCACGGTGGAGCCGCGCGCCGCGCACGCTCACGCGCGTCGTCGCAAGCTCGTCTCTCGTGCCCGCTATGACGCGGTTGCTGCGCGCGTCGGTGCCGAGCACGTACAGCGGCTCGTTCGAGGCGACGCCGAGCCCTCTGCGCTGGCCGACGGTGAAGCCGTGGTGACCGCGGTGGCGGCCGATCACGCGCCCGGCGCGGTCGACGATGTCCCCCGGCCGCTCGCGGATCCCGCCGTGGCGGGCGAGGAACGCAGCGCGGCTCGTGCCGGCGAGGAAGCAGAGGTCCTGCGAGTCGGCCTTGCTCGCGACGGGCAGCTCGGCCTCGGCGGCGATGCGGCGCGCCTCGGGCTTCGTCAGGCCGCCGAGCGGGAAGCGCATGCGCAGGAGCGAGTCCGGATGGAGCGCCGCGAGCATGTACGTCTGGTCCTTCCAGGCATCGGCGGCGGCGGCGAGCAGCGGCCCGTTCGGATGGTCCTGCTCCTCGACGCGCGCGTAGTGGCCGGTCGCGAGCGCGTGGGCGCCGAGCCGGTCGGCCAGCTCCAGCATCGCGTCGAGGCGGACGTTGCCGTTGCAGCGGATGCACGGGTTCGGCGTGAGGCCGGCGTCCCAGTCGGCCAGGAAGGGATCGACGACGCCGCTGCGGAACTGCGCGCGCAGGTCGAGCGTGAAGTGCGGGAGCCCCATACGGTGGGCGAGCCCACGCGCGAGGCGCACGGCGGAGGCTGAGCAGCACGAGCGCTCGGCGTCGTTCTGCTCGTCGGCCCACAGCTCGAGCGTGACGGCGACGACGTCGCCCGGGCCGGCCGCCACGGACGCCACCGCGCCGTCACCGCTCGCGGATGCCGGCTCGCCGTCCACGCCCCCACGCGCGCACAGCAGCGCCGCGACCGCGCTGTCGACCCCGCCCGACATCGCCACGAGCGTGCGCTCCGCCGCGCCGCCGCCCGGCGCCGCGAGCCGCGCGCCCTCGTACGCGGCCGTGCCGAGCGCGCGCGCAAGCGCGTCGGCGACCAGCTCCGCAGCGTGGAGCTTGCCGGCGCTCAGCCCGCCCAGCTCGTCGGCCACCTGATGCGCGCCGATCCGCGCGACGTCGAGCAGCGACTCGCCGACCACCAGCTCCACCGCGGCACTGGCGGCCGCCACGGTCGCGCCGCAGCCGTCCGCCTCCCAGCCTGCGTCGGCCACACGGGTGCCGTCCTCGGACAGCACGACGCCGAAGCGCACGACGTCGCCGCACGCTCTCGTGCCGGCCACGCCGCTCGCGCCATCCCCCGGCACCCTCCCCCGACCGCGCGGCGAGGTCAGATGATGCTCGAACCGCTCCGAGTCCACATGGCGAGTCTAGACCGGCCGCGCGCGCCGGTCGGTCACTCGCACGGCCCGGCGCCGAGGTCCGCGACCCCGACCTCCTCGGCGAGCACGCGCCAGCCGTCGAGGAAATGGGCGCGCGCGTCCGGCGAGAGGCGATCGAGGGCGCGCCGCACCGGCGCGATGCGCTGCTGCATCCAGGCCGAGACCTCGGCGTCGTGGTCTCCGTGCAGGCGCACGAGCGTGCGACGGCGGTCGCGTGCGTCCTCGGTCCGCTCCAGCAGGCCGGCGCGGCTCAGCTCGCCGACCATCAGGCTGACGGTCGAGACGCTGAGGCCGAGGCGGGCGGCGAGCTCGCTCACGCTGCGGTCGCGCTCGAGTGCGACCATCAGCAGCAGCGGCACGTGGCGCGGACCGAGCCCGCCGTGGCCCGGATCGGCCTCCAGCCGAGCGGCCGCCTCGGCGAAGGCGGCCGGCGGCGGACCGCCCGCCTGCTTGAGCCCGTGGATGACGCTGCTCATCAGGGTCAACAGCTGATGCAGGTCGCCGCCGACCTCCGACGGGTCAGCAGGCGGCGCAGAAGCCTTGACACCCATGTCATCTCCACTATGGTTTGAACTTCAAAGCTTTGAACTTCGAAGCATCCCTTCAAGCATAGCGTCACGATCGGAGCCTGCGCGTGAGTACCCCGACCCACACCGCCGCACCTCGAGCCGAGGGCCTCGTCGCGCGCCTCGCGCGCTGGGTCGTGCATCACCGCGCGCTCGCGATCGGCGGCTGGGTCGCGCTGCTCGTCGCGCTGACCGCGATCTCCGGGGCGGCCGGCACGCGCTACGCAGAGACGTTCTCGTTGCCGAACACCGACTCGCAGCGCGCGTACGACCAGCTCAAGCACAGCTTCGCGGGGCAGTCGGGCGACAGCGACCAGATCGTCCTGCACGCGACGCAGGGCCGCATCGGCGACGCCGCCCACCGCTCGCAGATCGAGGCGATGCTCGTGCGCGTCGCGAGACTCCCCCACGTCAGCCACGTCACGAGCCCGGTGGTGTCGAAGGACGGCACGATCGCGTTCGCGACCGTCTCGTTCGACGAGCGCGCCAACGTGCTGCCCAGAGCGGCGGCCAAGGGGCTCATCTCGACGGCGCAGGGGATCGACTCGCCGCGGTTGCAGGTCGAGCTGGGCGGTCAGGCGATCGAGCAGGCGCAGCAGCAGAGCTTCGGCACCGCCGGCGCGATCGGGCTGCTGGCGGCCGTGATCGTGCTGCTGATGACGTTCGGCTCGCTCGTCGCGATGGGCATGCCGATCCTCACCGCCGTGCTCGGGCTCGGCACCGCGTTCGGGCTGATCGGCCTGCTGTCGCACGTGCTCGACACGCCCTCGGTGTCGACCGAGCTGGCGGCGATGGTCGGCCTCGGCGTCGGGATCGACTACGCGCTCTTCATCGTGACGCGCTACCGCGAGGCGTACCGCCACGGCGCGTCGGTCGAGGACGCGGTCGTGACGGCGATGGACACCGCCGGCCGCGCCGTGCTGTTCGCCGGCGTGACGGTGATCATCGCGGTGCTCGGGATGTGCCTGCTCGGCGTCAGCTTCCTCTACGGGCTGTCGATCGCGACCGCGCTCGGCGTGCTGATGACGATGCTCGCCTCGCTGACGCTGCTGCCGGCGCTGCTGTCGCGCTTCGGCGACCGCGTCGGCAGGCTCGGCCGCCGCGCCGTGCGACGCGAGCAGGACGGCCGTCCGCACGACCGCATGTGGACCGCGTGGGCGCACCTGATCAGCCGCCGCCCATGGCCGGCGATGCTCGCCGGGCTCGCGATCGTGCTGGCGCTCGCGGTGCCGGCGCTGTCGATGCGCCTCGGCCAGAGCGACGCCGGCAACGACGTCACGAGCAACACGACGCGCAAGGCGTACGACCTGCTGGCGGAGGGCTTCGGCAAGGGCTTCAACGGCCCGCTGCTCGTCGTCGCGCAGCTGCCGCAGGAGCAGGCGGCGGCGAGAGCCGCGCTCGTGAGGGTCAGAACGACGCTGGGCGGCGCGCCCGGGATCGCGTCCGTCGGCGCGCCCGTCGTCAGCCCGAACGGCCGCATCGCGACGCTGCAGGCGTTCCCCACCTCCGCGCCGCAGGACGCCGCGACCACGGATCTCGTGCACCGCCTGCGCGACCACACGCTGCCGCCGGTGGAGAGGGCGACCGGGACGACGCTGCTCGTCGCCGGCTCGACGGCGGTCGGGATCGACTTCTCGAACGTGCTGAGCCAGAAGCTGCCGCTGTTCATCGGCGTCGTCGTCGTGCTCGCGGCGCTGCTGCTGCTCGTCGTCTTCCGCTCGCTCGTGATCCCGTTCCAGGCGGCGGTCATGAACCTGCTGTCGATCGGCGCGTCGCTCGGCGTCGCGGTGATGGTCTTCCAATACGGCTGGCTCGGGGGGCTGATCGGCGTCGAGGCCGGCCCGATCGACGCGTTCATCCCGGTGATGCTGTTCTCGATCGTGTTCGGCCTCTCGATGGACTACGAGGTCTTCCTGGTGTCGCGCATCCACGAGGAGTGGGTGCGCCGGCGCGACGCTCAGGGCGCCGTCGTCGACGGCCTCGCGAAGACGGGGCGCGTGATCACCGCGGCCGCGACGATCATGATCTGCGTCTTCCTGTCGTTCGCGCTCAACGACGACCGCGCGGTGAAGCTGTTCGGCCTCAGCTTCGCGATAGCCGTCTTCATCGACGCGTTCGTCGTGCGCTCGCTGCTGCTGCCCGCGACGCTCCGGCTGCTCGGCAGCCGCACGTGGTGGCTGCCCACGTGGCTCGACCGCCGCCTCCCCCACCTCGCGATCGAGCCGCCGCTGCCGGCGGAGCCGGCCGAGGCGGAGCCGGCCGAGGCGGAGCCGGCCGCCGAGCCGGCACCCCTCACGCGCTGAGATCCTGGCGCGCTGCCGCGCGTGAGGCGGCGCAGCGCTGCATTGCACTTGCATAAGGTGCGGCGCTTCGTGCGCACGACCGAGGGAGGCCGCTCAATGCGCCATCGCCGCACACTGCTCGCCGGCATCGCCGCCTGCACGACCGCACTCGCCGCTTCAGCCGCGGCATCCGCGGACACCGTGACCTACACGACGCCCGGGTTGACGACGGTGACGCTCCCCGCGGGCGTGACAAGCGTGCACGTCGTCGCCGTCGGTGGTCGCGGCGGTGGGGTCCAAGGCGGCCACGCGGCGGTCGTGACCGCCGACCTGAGTCTCGCCACCCCGACCGGGCCGGCGAACGCGATCCGCGTCTTCGTCGGGGGCAACGGCGCGATCGGCGCCGCCGGCGCCAACGGCGGTGGCGGGACCCCGACTCCGTCGCTCGCCGCGGGCGGCGGCGGCTGGTCGGGTGCCAGCCCGTGCACCCAGATGCTCGACGGCAGATGCAGCCTGTTCGTGCGGGAGCTGGTCGCAGGCGGGGGTGGCGGAGCCGGCGCCGACGGCCTCCCCGGCACCGGCGGCGCCGGCGGGTCGGCCGGCGCGACCGGCGGGTCGGGCTCGACGACGCCACTGCTCGCGGCCGCCGACGGCGGCAGCATCGGCAGCGGTGGCAGCGGCGGCGTCTCCGGCGATCCCAACTGCGGCGACGGCGGTCCCGGCGGAGATCCGACCACCGGCCTCAACACAACCGGCGGCACCGGCGGCGTCACCGGCTCGCTCGACGGCCATGGCGACGGCGGCGGTGGCGGTGGCGGCAGCCCCAGCGGGTCCGGCGGCGGCGGCGGGGCCGGTGCCTGGTGCACCGGCAACACCGGCGCGTCGGGCGCCGGCGGCGGCGGGGGCGCCAGCGTCGTGCCCGCCGGCGGACAGCTCGCGCTCGACACGACGGGCGTTCCGTCCGTGACGCTCACCTACACGCCGGAGCAGCCGACGGTGACGATCGCCACACCGGCCGACGGCAACGTCTACGCCCAGGGCAGCGCCGTGAGCGCGAGCTACGCATGCGCCGCGTCCTCGCCGGCCTTCCCGATCGCGTCATGCGACGGTCCGGTCGCGGCCGGCGATGCGATCGACACCGCGACGCTCGGTCTCCACACGTTCGCCGTCAGCGCGACCGACGCGATCGGGATGACCGCCGGCATGACGGTCCAGTACCGCGTGACCGACCAGACCGCCCCGCGCGTCAGCGGACTGCGGATCGCGCCGCGATCGATCGACGCGACGAGGCGGGCTGCCCACGCGACGGTCCGCTTCAAGCTCTCCGAGCGGGCCAGCGTGCGCGTCACGATCGTTCCGGTGCGCCGCGCGAAGGGACGCAGAGCCCGTGCCGTCACGGAGACCGTGGCCGGTCACGCCGGCTCGAACAGCTTCAGGCTCCAGCCCCGCGTCGGCAGACGGACGCTCGCCGCGGGCACCTACCGCTTGACGCTCGTCGCGACGGACCCGTTCGGGAACCGATCGAGAGCAGTGGGGCAGCGCTTCACGATCGTCGGCTGACCGCGGGCGGCTCTATCGCTTCGGCGTGACCGCGAGCGCGTCGGCGAGCCGCTGCTCGATCTCGCCGCGGTCGGCGAAGCCGACGATCGTGCTGGCGCGCCCGCGCCGGTCGACGATGACGATGGTCGGAGCGACGGTCACCTCGACGGCGTTTGTGATGAACGGGTAGTCGGACAGCTTCGCGAGCGGGACGGCGAGCACGACGGCGCGGCCGTCGAAGCGCGAGACGTGCGCCAGCTCCTGCGCGACCGCGCGCGCGTCGGCGGTGCTCGTATCGACGAACGCGATCGCGACCGCCTCGTGGCGGCGCAGCGCGGCCCGCACGGCGGCGACCTGCCCGCTCGCGGGCGGCGCGGCAGCCGGCGAGCCGGTGCCGGCGCCTGCCGTGGCCGACCCGCCGGCGCCCGCTGTCCCCGTTGCGGCGCCTGCGCCCCCCGGCGCGGCGCCCGACGTTCCGGCGCCCCCCGCGCCCGTCCCGTCCGCGCTGCTCTGCGCCGCGCGCTGCGCGTCGCCGCTGGCAGTCGCGACGGCCCCCTGAGCCTTGTCGATCGCGCGCTTCAGGCCCTGCACGCCGGGCGCCGCCGGCGTGGTCTGCGCGGACGCAGCCGCCGGCGCAGAGGCGCCGCCATCGCCCGACTTCGGCCGCAGCGCGACGAACCACACCGCGCCGAACAGCAGCGTCACGGCGAGCAGGATCTGCACGGGGCGGGAGACCTGTGACATCCCCCTCGTATTCGGCAGAACCGGCGCGTGGCGTTAGCGCGACGCGTCAGACGCGCGGCGGGCGCGGCGGGACCTGGATCCCGAGCTCGCGCAGCTGGCGCGGGTCGACCGCCGCGGGAGCGCCGGTGAGCGGGTCGGCTCCGGAGGCGGTCTTCGGGAAGGCGATCACGTCGCGGATCGTCTCGCGGCCGGCGAGCAGCGTGACGATGCGGTCGATGCCCATCGCGATCCCGCCGTGCGGCGGCGCGCCATATCCGAGCGCGTCGAGCAGGAAGCCGAAGCGCGCCTGCGCCTCCGCGGCGGACATGCCGAGCAGCTCGAGCACGCGCTGCTGGACCTCGGTGCGGTTGATGCGGATCGAGCCGCCGCCGATCTCGCTGCCGTCGAGCACGAGGTCGTACGCGCGCGAGCGCAGCGCGCCCGGGTCGCCGTCGAGGTCGCCCTCGGGCGCCGTGAACGGGTGGTGCAGCGCAGTCCAAGTGCCCTCCTCCTCGCCCGCCTCGAACATCGGGAAGTCGACGATCCAGAGGATGTCGTGGGGGTGGGCGGGATCGATCAGCCCGAAGCGCTCGGCAAGCTCGAGCCGCAAGGCGCCGAGTACGGCAGCCGCCACCTTCGCCGCGTCCGCGACGATCAGCAGCAGGTCGCCCGGTCTGCCGGCGAGCCGCTCCGTCACGGCGGCCAGCTCGCCCTCCGAGAGGAACTTCGCGATCGGCGAGCGCCATGTGCCGTCCTCCTGCACGAACGCCCACACGAGCCCCTTGGCGCCGTGCTGTCTCGCCAGCTCGGTCAGCGCATCCAGCTCCGAGCGCGGCAGCTCGCGCGCGCCCGCGTTGATCCCGCGCACGACGCCACCGGACGCCAGCGCACCCGAGAAGACCTTGAACTCGGAGTCCGCGAGCGCCTCCCCCAGCTCCTGGATCTCCAGCCCGAAGCGCGTGTCGGGGCGGTCGACGCCGAAGCGCAGGACGGCCTCGTCGTAGCCCATGCGCCGCCACGGCGGCGGCGCGACGTCGAACCCGGCCGCCGCGAAGACGGCGCCCATCACGGCCTCCATCGTCTCGATCACGTCGTCCTCGGCGACGAAGCTCATCTCGAGGTCGAGCTGCGTGAACTCCGGCTGACGGTCGGCGCGCGTGTCCTCGTCGCGGAAGCAGCGGGCGATCTGGTAGTAGCGCTCGTACCCGCCGACCATCAGCAGCTGCTTGAACAACTGCGGCGACTGCGGGAGCGCGAAGAACGCACCCGGGTCTATCCGCGCCGGCACCAGGTAGTCGCGCGCGCCCTCGGGCGTCGAGCGCGTGAGGATCGGCGTCTCGATCTCCAGAAAGTCGCGCTCGTCGAGCACGCCGCGCATCGTCTTGATGACCGTGTGCCGCAGCGCGAGCGCCTCCTGCAACGGGCGGCGGCGCAGGTCGAGCGTGCGGTGGCGCAGGCGGATCAGCTCGTCGACCGGGCCGTCCTCGTCGATCGGGAAGGGCGGCGTCTCGGCGTCGGCGTGCAGCACCAGCTCGGCGACCGCCAGCTCGATCTCGCCGGTCGGGAGGCTCGGGTTGACGTTGCCCTCGTCGCGGCGCACGACCTGGCCCGCGGCGGTCAGCACGTCCTCGGAGCGGAGCGCGTGCGCGGCGGCGTGCGCCTCGGGCGCGCGGTCCGGGTGAAAGACGAGCTGGACGATCCCGGAGCGGTCGCGCAGGTCGATGAAGATCAGGCCGCCGTGATCGCGGCGGCGGTGGACCCAGCCGGCGACGCGCGCCGGCGTGTCGGCCCGCGCGCCCGTCAGCTCGTCGGCCCACGCGTCGCGGTAGGCGTTCGCGCGCGGCGAGCGCTTCACGACAGCTTCCTTCCGCGCAAGATCGACGCGATCACCGCGTCGGGCGCGAGCTCGTCCTGCTCGCCGGACTCTCGATCCTTCACCGTCACACCCTCCTCGCCGACGAGCGCGACAAAGCGCGCGCCGATCCGATCGGCCTGCTTGAGCTGGCCCTTCAACGACCGCCCGGCCAGCTCGAGCTGAGCCACCAGCCCCGCCCGCCGCGCGCGGTGGGCGATGCGGAACCCGGCTGAGCGTCCCTCCGGCGTGTCGTAGGCGACGAACAGGTCGACGACCGGTGGCGCGACGGCAAGCTCGCCGGCCGCGAGCAGCATCCGCTCGACCCCCGCTGCCCAGCCGACGCCCGGCGTGGCCGGGCCGCCGAGCTGCTCGACGAGCCCGTCGTAGCGGCCCCCGCCGCCGACGCCCGACTGCGCGCCGAGCGCGTCGCTCGTGAACTCGAAGACGGTGCGCGCGTAGTAGTCGAGCCCGCGCACGAGCGTCGGGTCGAGCTCGTAGGCGAGGTCGGCGGCGTCGAGCAGCGCGCGCACCTGCGCGAAGTGCTCGGCGTCCTCGCCGGACAGGCGGTCGAGCAGCAGCGGCGCGCGCGCCATCACGGCGCGTGTGCCGGGGTGGTCGGCGTCGAACGCACGCAGCGGATTGACGTCGATCCGCCCGCGCACCTCGTCCGACAGCTCGTCCTCGTGCGCGCGCAGGTAGGCCTGCAGCTCCTCGCGATAGGCGGCGCGCGTCTGCGGCGTGCCGAGGCTGGAGAGGCGCAGGCGCACGTCGCGCACGCCGAGCGCGTCGAGCAGCTCGGCCAGCAGCACGATCGACTCGGCGTCGACGGCCGGGTCGGCGGAGCCGATCGCCTCCGTCCCGACCTGCCAGAACTGGCGATAGCGGCCGGCCTGCGCGCGCTCGTAGCGGAAGAACGACGACAGGTACCACAGCTTCACCGGCTGCGCCAGCTTGTGCATGCCGTGCTCGAGGTAGGCGCGCGCGACGGGCGCGGTCCCCTCCGGCCGCAGCGTGATCGAGCGTCCGCCGCCGTCCTCGAACGTGTACATCTCCTTCTGGACGATGTCGGTCGACGCGCCGACGCCGCGCGCGAACAGCTCGGTCGCCTCGAACGCCGGCGTCTCGATGCGGCGGTAGCCGGCCGCCCCGAGGATGCGGCGCGCCGCGTCCTCGACCGTCTCGCGGCGGGTCGCGTCGTCGGGCAGCACGTCGTACGTGCCGCGGGGGGCCTGGAGCTTCGGGCTGCTCACGGGGGCCGGAGGCTACCGGGCGAGCGCCTGGAGGAATGGGTTGCTCGCGCGCTCGGCGCCGAGCGTCGTGATCCCCATGTGGCCCGGGTGGACGACGGCCTCGTCCGGGTACGCGTCGAGCAGCTCTGCGATCGACTGCAGCAGGCGCGCGTGGTCGCCGCCGGGCAGGTCGGTGCGGCCGATCGAGCCTTGGAAGAGGACGTCGCCGGAGAACAGCGCGGGCGCGGCCTCGCGGTCGTCGTCGGCGACGACCGCGTAGGTGACGTGGCCGGGGCTGTGGCCGGGCGTGAAGGCGACGTCGAACGTCATCCCCGCGAGCTGGAGCGTCTCGCCGCCGGCGAGCAGGTGGTCGGCCTCGTAGCTCTCGAACGGGCCGAAGCCGGGCCACGGCACCCATCTCATGATGTCCGCGAGCACCGGGCGCTCGATCTCCGGGCACCACACGGGCGCGCCCGTCGCCTGCGCGACCGGCGCCACGGCGCCGACGTGGTCGAAGTGCGTGTGAGTGAGCAGGATCGCCTCGACGGTCACGCCGAGCTCGTCCAGCGCCGCGAGCAGCCGCGGCGCCTCCTCCCCCGGGTCCACGATCACCGCTCTGTCCCCGCCCGCCGCCCGCACGACATAGCAGTTCTCCTGCACCGGCCCGACGGTGAACATGCGCGCGTCGATCATCAGCCGGCGTCCCGCTGCTTGCGCGCCTGCTGCTCGCGCGCTCTTCTCGCTTGGCGGCGGCGGTAGATGAAGAGGTCGGTGTAGTAGCCCATCGGGACGTAGACCGCGAGCATGAAGACGGCGATCCCGAGCTTCGGGCCGAGCTGCTGTCTGCGGAAGAAGAACAGCAGCAGCACGAGGAACAGGCCGGCGGCGATCAGCGCGCGGTTGAGCGCCCCGCGCCACGTCGGCGGCTGGTCGAGCCGGGCGGCGCGCAGCTCTCTCGGTGACGGCTTGCGCTCGCCGTCGGTCGGTCTGCGGCCCGTGCGCCCGCGCGCCTCGACCTGGCCCGCGGCGTTGCCGCGGTGCTTCGTCTGCCGCTTCTTCTTGGTCTGCGCCATCGCTGCCTGGAGCTTAGATGGTGCTCGAACCCTAGGAGGCGTTCCCGGCGTTCCCGTCCGGTTCGGCGCGCAGGCGCGCGAGCGCCCGCTCGATCAGGTGCACGTCGGGTTCGAAGCCGGGGATCGGCAGATCCTCCGGGAAGCCGTCGAACGCCGCCTCGGGCGCGAGCCCGACCAGCTCAGCCGTCGCGACGGGCGCGTGACCGGCGATCGCGGCGACGACGTCGCGCAACGAGGTCAGGTCCGGGCGCTCGACGTTCATAGAAACCTGAACCTCCTGCTGGCGCGCGAGCTGGAGGCCGATCGCCTTGAGCCCCGGGAGGCCCTCGGCGCCGCCCTCGCGGATGCGCGCGGCGATCCCGCGCGCCTGCTCCAGCGTCGCCGGCGGGCGCAGCGTGACGTTGAAGGCGACGAGCGGCGGGCGCGCGGCGAGGAGCGTCGAGCCGGCGGACGGGTGCGCGCGCGACGGACCGAAGTCGGGCTGCAGCTCTGCGCCGGCCAGGCGCCGTGCCAGCTCCGCCGGCCCGCCACGGCGCAGCTCCGCGCGCGTGCGCCCCTCCGCGAGCGCGCCGTAGAGCAGGACCGGCAGGTCGAGGTGGCGCGCGAGCAGGTCGGCGGTCACGAGCGCCTCGGCGCAGGCGGCGCCGCGGTCGGCGTCCGTCAGGTGGACGAGCGGCGCGACGTCGAGCGCCCCGACGTGCGGGTGGACGCCTTCGTGCGTGCGCAGGTCGATCCGCTCGACCGCAACCCGTGCCCCAGCGAGCAGCGCCGGCGCAAGCGCACCCGGCTCGCCGGCGAGCGTGAAGACGCAGCGGTTGTGGTCGGGATCGTGGTGGGTGGCGAGCAGGTACACGCCCGGCTCGCCGGCCGTGAGCGCCTGACCGATCGCGTCGATCGTCGCGTCGTCGCGACCCTCGGAGAAGTTGGGGACGGCGAGCAGCACCGGCGCGGCGGCCCGTCGGGCCTAGAGCACCCAGCGGCCCGCGTCGAGCACGCGCGTGCCGCCGACGTCGAGCGTCGGGTCCACGACGACGACGTCGAGGTGGACCGGGACGGAGACGGTTCCCCCGATGCCCGCGCTCGCGCCGAACGCGACGTGGACGGTGCCGAGGATCTTCTCGTCCTCGAGCACGTTGCCGGTGAGGACGGCCGCGTCGTTCGTGCCGACGCCCAGCTCGGCGACGTTCGTGCCGTTCGGCCCGTGGCGCTGGAGCAGGTCGAGGAAGTCCGGGCCGAGCGCGCCGTTCGCCGCGGTCAGGTGGCCGTCCTCGACGGTCAGCAGGACCGGCTCGGGCGAGATGCCAAGCGGCGCGAGGCTCGTCGCGGCGAGCGTGCCGTGGCCGCCGAACGGCGCGACGAAGCCCTCGCCGGCGGGCAGGTTGCCGAACGACCCGCGGCCGCTGATCTCGCCGTAGTCGGCGAGGCCTCTGCGGCCGCGGATGTCGAGCGTCAGGTCGGAGCCGTTCGGGCACGCGACGTGGACGCTGTCGGCGGCGTCGAGCAGCTCGGTGATCAGGAGCGTGCGCGCCTTCAGCGCGTCGAAGTCGATCGCCATCATGCGCGCGAGCATGTCGGCCGTGACGCCCGGGAGCGTCGCCCCGCGCGCGCCGGCCTCGGTCGCCGCGCGGCGGGCGGCGGTGTGCGAGAGCGAGCGCGTCGTCGGGCAGATGTAGACGTCGCAGGCGGCGAGCGCGGCGGCGACGTGGGGCGGCGGCTCGGCGCCGTCGTTCGCGCGTTCGTCCATCAGCGCGAGGACTGCGTCGGCGCCGCAGCGGGCGGCGGTGTCGCGCATCGCCTCGGCGAGCACGCGGGAGTCGGACCTGCCCGAATCCCCGATCACGAGCACGTTCTCGCCGCCGCGGACGTCGAGGCAGCGCGCGACGACGGTGTCCAGGGCGCGGTCGAGCTGCTCGGTCGTCGCGGTCATGTGGCGGACCGTACCGCTTCCCGCCCGGCCGGTGGGCGGCGCTTCCGGCATCGGGCCGGCTGGACGCCGTTTCCTGCTGCGAGGCGAGCGCCGTGCGAGCCTCGCGGCTACACTTCCCGTCCCCCGCCGGAGTAGCTCAGTCGGTTAGAGCAGCGGAATCATAATCCGCGTGTCGGGGGTTCGAGTCCCTCCTCCGGCATCGCATTTCCGCTGCATATCGACTCCTTTTGGGTCCTGTTGCTCTCTCGGAAATTTCCTAGGAATTTCCTATATGGCCGAAAACCCCGAAGTACCGGAACACCTGCTATCTGCCCGGATACAGATGCTTACCCACCTCCAACTTCAAAAGAGGCTCCGTATTCAGGAAGCATAGCCTCATCGTGTGTACACTGTCCGGACATGGCTGCTACCACTCGCCCTCATCGCATCGACGTGCGCGTCAGCGCCGAGCAGGACGCAATGATCCGCGAGGCCGCGACGCTGGCAGGACAAACCGTCACCGGCTTCTTGCTCGACGCTGCACAAGATCGCGCACGCGAGGTCATCGACGAACGCCGCGACCTCGTCATGAGCAAGGCCACCTTCGCCCGCTTCGCCGAAGCCCTCGACGCACCCGGCCAGCCGGTGCCCGAGCTCGTCGAGATCTTCCGCCTGCCGCGCATCCCGGAGGCGTGACTCACCTCCGCCTCGCTCTGCTCGCCGCAGAGCACGACCTCACCGGCTTCGACTGCGGCAACGATCAGCTCACCAACTGGCTCATCCGTCACGCCCTCGCCAGCCAACGCGCCGACCTCGCCCGCACCTACCTCGTGCTGGACGACGACACCGTCGCCGGCTACGTCAGCCTCACCACCGGATCTGTCCGCCACGACGAAGCACCCAAGCGCTACACCCGCGGCATGCCCCGCTACCCCATCCCCGCCATCCTCATCGCCCGCCTCGCCGTCGACCACCGCAGCCAAGGCCAACAACTCGGTAGCCGCCTACTTGCCGAGGCTCTCCGCCTCACGGTCACCGCCAGCGGAGCCGCAGCCGCACGCCTAGTTGTTGTTGATGCAATCGACGAGCGCGCGGCAGCCTTCTATCGGAAGCGCGGTTTTATCGACGTTCCCGAGAACCCATTCCGGCTCTACCGCAAGATCTCCGAGATTCGGTGCTCATTGGCGGCGCCAGCTAACCAGCTGAGCGTGACTCCTCATCGCTGTCAATAGCCGCCGATAGGGTGCATGCATGGACAGAGCCACGCGGATTCGAACCATCCAGCGCATCGGGAAAGCCTTGTCTGACTTGGACTGGGCCGATGCTGGTCTGATCCTGAGCGAGTACGGCATTCCCTACGCTGGCAGCTTTGAGGACTACGACACCCCCTACCAATACATGTTGGAACGGTTGCGCCAGGGCGACGATCCCACACTGGCTGAAATCGACCGTTCGCTGCATGAGGTAGGCATCGAGCATCCGGTCGCAGCCGACGTGGACGGCGGACCTTGGAGAGCCGGTGTGTTCCGGCTTTTCCTCAGCCACACGAGCAAACACAAGAAACGCGTCAAGAACTTGGCGAGAGTCTTTGCTCCGTATGGGGTCGAAGCATTCGTTGCGCACCATACGATTCAGCCAACACGCGAGTGGGAACTCGAAATCGTCAGCGCGCTGCGTACGTGTGAGGCGCTGTGCGCCATCCTCACAGACGACTTCGTTGGAAGTTTGTGGTGTGACCAAGAGGTCGGATACGTACTTGCTCGTCGCAAGCTCGTGATCCCCTTGAAGGTTGACGTCGACCCACACGGTTTTATGGGAAAGGTGCAGGCCGTCACGTTTTCCTCAGGGTGCGCACGCGGGCCAGGTAGGCGATGAGATCTTGAGCGCGTTGATTCGCAGTCCGATGACGGCAGAGTCCATTGCCCCAGCAATCGTGCGTAGGTTTGTCCAGAGTTCATCCCTTGCACCAGCTGAAGTGGGATTCGAGATGTTGCGAGCAATTCCGAAAGGCGCATGGACGCCCGACATGGTTTTGCAGATTCAACAGACCCTGTCCGGCGGCGAGCTGTCACCGGCGCCTGTGCTTCCGGACGGCACCCCGCTGTCGAGCGCCATCAGAGAGCTCTTGGCCGACATAGCTCCCCCAGCCGTCGCGAGCACCTCGACTCCCGCCGATGACGATATCCCCTTCTAGGGACAGCTCGGCGAGGGACATCTCGGCGAATTTCCCAGGAATTTCCGAATCGGCCGCCAGAGCCCGACGCAAGCGGACCTCATACGCCGCAACCGTGGGCAATTTCGCGCAACCAGACCCCTGAGCTGAAATCATAATCCGCGTGTCGGGGGTTCGAGTCCCTCCTCCGGCATCAAAAGCTCCTGCAAATTGGGTCGTTTCTGCGCGAGCGCCGACAGAAAAGTTTCCCAAAAGTTTCCCTGTGTGTCGGATCAGGGCATATGCGGGACCGACGCGCCGCGGCCAGGGACTTCTGGAGCATTGCTGGAAGCCCGCTGACACACGGCATTTTGTGCCTGCACAAGCGGCCGCGAATCCGCGCGAACCTGAAGTGGCGGAACGGCAATCCGGTAGCAGAACACGCGCTTGCGCCCTTGCTGGTGAGCATCGAACGGAACGCCATGTAGACGCCCGACACCGTCCGCCTGCGCAGCGCCCACGCAATGATTCCGCGGGTCTCCGACGCCTCGAGCGGACACGCATCGGCGCCCGGCAAGCGCCGGCCTCACACCGGCGCGAAGCCCATCGATACGTACCGCGCATGGACGTCCTCTGGAACGGAATCTGTCAATGCGACGGCGCAATACCGACGAGCACGGGTAAGCGCGACAAACCCGATTCGCACGACCTCCCGTTCGCGGAGGTCGCCCCCAGACCCCAGGTCCGTCAACAGCTGCGCCGGGACTCCACGCTTCGATCTTTCCTCAACAACGAGAAGCACCGCATCGACCGAGCGCCCCTTCACGGCGTGGACCGTCTGCGCATAGAGCGCAGGCCGTTCAGTTCCGAACGCCTCGGCCGCTTTGATCGTCTCGAACTCTTTCCGCGTCTTGAGAGCATCCGACGGGCGATGGGCGAGCGGACGTCCATCAGCGAGCTCCGCCACTGCCTCTGTCACGACCGGCCGCGTGGCTGAGACCCACTGCGCCATCGTGCCGTCGAGGGCTGGAAGCTCCGTCAGCAACCTCGCGACCGTTGCGCGGACACGGCGACGCTCCGCAGGGGTCAGATCGCGCAGATGCGCGCTGTCCGTCACACACCACAGGAGCGCTTCCTCCGCCCTCACGATCTCATCCGCGCGCAGTGTCCGTCGGAGCCGTCGCGCCCCAGCAAGGCCCCCGATAATGCGGGTCAGGCGGTTGAATCTGATGCCGGCTTCGCCATTCAGCTTGTCCCGCAGCCCGCGCGTGCGAGTGAGGACGGCGACGTCCGTCTCGGAGACTCCGTGGAGTCGCAGCCGCTGCGAAAAGGTGTCTACCGCCGTCTCAGGGCGCCGTGCGTCAAACCGGAGCACCTCTGGATCGATCTCGCATGCGGCATGTTCGCCAACCGCCTCGTCGGCCGTCTCACGCGAGGTGAAGTGCTGTGCGACATCGCAGATGCGTTGCGAACTGCGGAAGTTCCTCGTGATGTCGAGGGGTTCGAGTGCGCAGTCCGCAATGAGTCTCTGGCAGCCCGTCGGGTCAGCGCCTTGGAACCCATAGATCGACTGCTCGAGATCCGCCACGAGCACGAGAGATCTCAAGGCCCTGGTGTCTCGAATCAAACGCAGGCACGCCAACTGCACGTCCGACGTGTCCTGGGCCTCGTCGACGATCAGTTCGTCAAACCGTCCTGCCAACGCCGTAGCAAGGCGCTCATGTCTCCGAAGGAGCCGCCAGGCGACGAACATTGCATCGGCCTGGGACATGATGCCCCGACGCTTGATGCATTGAATCTTCTTTGCTCTAGCGTCGGCGGCGCCGCGTTCGGTGATCCATTCCGTGGATCGAAACCTAAACCATTCGGGGCGCCGCCGACAGACGACTGTTCCGTCCAGTTGCCAGTCGAAATAGGAGACCGGCACCCGCTCCCTACCATCCTCATCCAACACGACCTCAGGCCACTTGGGTCCTCTGCTGCCGTGCCCCCAATCGTCATGGCGAAGCCTGAGATCTCTGCGACTGTCGACAACAAGATGGCCGTGAGGTCGGACTACGTAGTCGAGCAAGAAGCTATGCAGCGTGCCGACGAAGTGCGTCGACCCGAGGGTGATGCCAGCGTTCTTGACTACCTCGTGCACCTCGTTGACCGCGACGTTGGTATACGACGTCACCGCAACACGCCTTCTGGCGACTGCGCCGCGGGCCAGGCGGAGTCCAACAACTCTGGTCTTCCCCGAACCAGGGCGGGCGAGAAGCGACGCGTTCCCGTCGTGCTCTACTGCCGCCCGCTGCTCCGGCGTAAGTGCGTCGATTGCCCTTTTGAGAACTGTCGTCACGTACGGCACGCGAATCGGATGCTGTCGGCGATGTATCTCGGAGGCGTAAGCGTGGCTCCGTCGTCGAGGACCTTTGCGAGTGCCTGGGCGAACCGACCCTTGCTCCGATTTCTCTCGAGGACATCCAGCAGCGCTGCGCCCCGCGCCGCGGGATCGGGAGGTGGCGACTCAGAGAGCTCGGTGGCGCGCCGTCTATGGACTTTCTTCAGAGCGTCCATGAGAACCGACCATTCGCCGGCTTCGGCAAGCTCGGATTCGAATGTCGTCATCCCGTTGAAGACATCCACGTTCGCCCAGCTAGCGACGCGTTCCTTCAATGCCATCGTCGACGCCGAGAGTGTGAGGTCCTCCCCGTCGAGTCCTTCACGCGCATCCCCATCCGTGACAAGCGCACATCGTTGCGGCAAGCGGTCGCTGCCGAACAACTCCACGAATGGCCCAAACGCAAGGCCTTCAACGTTCACTACCGTCACGCCGAACTCATGGAGAGGAAGATCGATGCGACGGGCGATCGCAGGAAGAACAAGTTGCTCCGCGATACCCTCGACCAAGATCACTCCGCGCGCGAAGAGGAGGGCTGCCTTGGTCACGTCGAGATAGCGTCGAAGGTGGTCAAGATCACGCGCTTCGAGCCCAAATCGCGCGGGCGATCTCGCGATCAATCTCAGATTTGCTCTTGCCATCACGGTCATCCGCTCGGCTCCGGCCGCCGCCGCGAAGTTCGGCGAGTGCGAGGTGACGATTGACTGCACTCTTGTCTGCTGCTCGCCGGACTCGCTCGGGGTCGCGACGGATCCCCCGCCTCTTCTGCCCTCCACGATGTTCGCGAGGGCACGATCAGGTGCTTCCAGGAAACGCATCAGAAGATCCTGAATCTGGGGATGCAAGTGTGCTTCCGGCTCCTCGACAAGAAGTACCGTCAAGCGTGATTCGCTTCCGACTCGGAGAGAAGAGAGCAAGACAGCCATGAAGAGGAGGTTGTGCATTCCCAGGCCCGTAGACTCAAGGGGCAGCTCCGCGATCTCCCCGATGTGACCTCGAAGGGTTCGGACGATCGCTTCGAACTCCGCGGGCGCGAAGCGCAGATCGGTCGGCAGCGCGTAGTGGTCGGAAACCATCGCGAGCAGGTGATGCTCGATGCTCCTCTCGGCGTCGCGCATCGATCTGACCTGCTCGAGCTCCCGATTCGCAGCTCCGACGATGCGCTCCATCTCCGTTCGATCATCATCCCCCTCGGGCGCGAGTGCACGGAGGAGCGTCGCCACCCGATTGCCACGACCTGGCGCGAGATCCCGAGCGGCATCGCGCAGCGGAGGTAGGTAGACGTACTCGACCGCCTCTCGCGCAAAGCGATCGACCTGGGGAGTCTCGGCATCACCGCCGATGAATTGCTGATCGACACGTCCGCGCCGATCGACGCTAGCGCGCAACCGCAATCTCGCCATGCCGTCTTCGAGCGAGGGAGAAAGGCACGTCACGAGCGAAGCCTCGTCTGCTGGCGTCAGATCCTCGAAGACGACGTCAATCTCAAACTGGTCCGTGGCTCGCTTCCCGTCGGCCCCGTGCGAGAAGTCCTCAATGCGAATCCAGCGACGCCCTTGGGGACCGTCAGCGGGCCACAGGATCGATCGAAGGGCGTCCACGACCGCGCTCTTTCCACTGTTGTTTTCACCGACGACCACAGAGAGCGGGCTTGTGAGATCGACCGTGCATGACAAGCCGCGAAAACCCTCAAGCCGAACTGAGCGCAAAAACACGCGAGTACCTTAGGACGGACGCCCGACGGAGCATCTATGCGAGGCCATTGCCGTCGTCGCGGCGACCGCTCTGCCGATTAGCAGCGAGGACATGGCCGCTAGCTACTAGGTCAAGCTGCGCGGCCTGTTCGCACGGTGTATACGCCGCGATCGAGCCGTTCCGGTACTGGAGAACAGGTCGCTGCCCACAAAGTACACCACTTCCACCATCTCTCCTAGGTTGCTACTCTCGACCTCGAAAGGAGATCGTGATGGCGCAGCTGATGCAGGTTCGACAGGCGGCCCAGGCTCTCGGGGTCCACGAGAACACGATCCGTCGCTGGGAGCAACGTGGGCTCCTGCAAGCCGTCCGGCTGCCCAGCGGTGTCCGGCGCTTTCGGCCCGAGGACATTGAGCAGATGCGCGAGCAGATGTTCAGCGGGTTCGCCCCACTGAGCGCAGATGACGACGTGACGCCGGTGCGCGCGCGCTCCGTCGACTGACCCGGTTCCCGCCGCCACGCCGACTACGCTTCGGCACGAACGCACGTTCGGCACAGCATGGGACCCGGAGAACATCGGCCACACGACGAGGAGTACTGGCAGCGCCCGTGGGCGCGCGCACTCTTCGCCGGCGATCTATTCGAGGCGATCCCGTTCGGCGAGCAGCCGACCATCCTCTACACACCGGTGAAGGGGGAAGCGTCGGGCAAGCACTTCCTCGGCGAGATCGCCTTCGGCTACGGCCTGCTCATCACGCCGACGTGCGACATGACCGAGCAGCACGGCGAGCGCTCGGCCGCGCATCCGTTCCGCACGCTTGTTCCAGTCGTGCCGCTCGAGACCGTCGTCACGCAGACCGGAGCGATCGAGAGAAGCCTCGGCCTCCTGCGCAGCCGCGACGCGATCACGCCCTATATGTACCTCCCGCCCCTCGCCGGCGCCCTCGACGGCGAGCACGTCGCCTGCCTCTTCCGCCCCACCCTCGTCTCAGACGGGCTCCTGCGCGAGCCGCCGCGGCGCGTCGCGCAGCTCCAAGCGCCCGCCCGTCGCCACCTCAAGGTCAAGCTCGCCGCCTACTGGGGCCGCGCCGCGATCGACTCCAACGACCTCCGGCTCCACGAACGTGATGAGCACGACCTCCTCGCCGAGGGCTGGCCGCCGAGCCCGTATGACCCGGCCGACGTCAGCGCCTCCCGCCCAGGCAAGACCTGAGAAAAGTTTCCCAACTCGCCGCTGGCAGCCTCGCGTAACGACTCGTACTGCCAGCAGACTCGGGCAATCTCACCCAACCTGAGCCCCCTCGCCAGCAATCATAATCCGCGTGTCGGGGGTTCGAGTCCCTCCTCCGGCATCGCGGCTTCCTCCTGCGTATCGCGCACTTCTCCGACGTTCGGAGGCTTTGTGCCTGTCCATGAGGCACTTCGGAGTACCGCCCGAAAGTACCGTTACGGGGAAGACGGGTATCACCCCCGTGCCACCCCTTCTCCCCGTCCCCACCGCGCCATAGGCTCCACCGCCATGGCGATCGAGCACTTCACCTGGACCGCGCACGCGCAGTTGCGCCTCGCACAGCGCCACCTCGACCGCCTGGAAGTCGAGCGAGCGATCCGCGAAGGCCACGACGCTCGCGAGGTCAACGACGGCCGCGCACAGTGGCTCGTGCGAGGCACGACCGAGACCGGCGCACCCTTCGAGGTCATCCACGACCACCCGCACGGCGACGACATCGAGACGGTGCGCATCGTCTCGATGTGGCGGATCGGCTGAGCCGGCCACGCAGAACACGTAGTCGGACTACGTGATCACGACCCTCCGGCCGGCTATGCTCGCCCCGTGAGCTTCGCCTACTACGACCCAGACGCTGACATCGCCTGGTTCCCCACGGGCGATTCCGACGACGTCGTCAGCGAGCGCGTGCCGGGCGGGCTGCGCGACTACGACCGCGCAACGCACCAGCTCGTCGCGATCGAGGTGTGGGACGCCAGCACCCGCCTCCCAGCGAACCTGCTCGAAGCCCTCCCCGCGCCCGAGCTGCCGCACTCCGCCGCCGCCTGAGCGAGGCCTCCGGCCTCTCCCCACGACGCGCGCCGGCCCAACGCAGCATCCCTGGCGCATCGAGCATGCGCCCAGGGTCAACAGGGCCCGAATGGTCACCGCAAAGTCAGCGCAGACCAGATGCACGGATGCCATGTGTGACAGTTGGTGACCTCTCGGCTCGGGCCGGTTTCCAGGTAAGCCGTTGTCTTCAAGTACGGGATATATCCATGCCCGCGTGCCGGTGGAGCGGCGGCGATGCGAGCGCCCGGCACTCCCCCAGCCGGGCGCTCCCTATTTCTCAGCCTGGCCCTGGCGCTCGGAGAGCCGCACGCCGAGCACGTCGGCGATGCTCAGCAACGTGGCGTAGGAGGCGTTCTGCTCGCCCCGCTCGATCCCGCTGTAGTACGCCCGATCGATCCCCGCATCGAGCGCCACCTGCTCCTGAGAGCGCCCCAGCTCCATGCGCCGCCGCCGCATCGCCTCGCCCAACGCGAGATGCCTGGAAGAACGCGGCCGCACCGCGCCAGCACGCTGCCCGACAGGGCGCTAGCGCTCTACGGGATATATGTCGAATGCCAGGACTTCGCACGCGCTACGGTGCCGCGCTCCTTATGGACGTGCTGTCCGCGAGGTTGGCGCTCCGCCGACTGCCCGGCAGCGCATCGAAGCTGACGAACAAGCGGCTTGCCGCAATGGCCGAAGTTGTCGGCCGGGTCCTCGGCGATGTCATTAGCCGTCTGATCCATCACTAACGCTCGATCACACGTCGCGGAGCGTCTACCGGTCGGCCGGAGGTGAATGCCTGCGTCAGGCGTGCCGCATCGTCGGCGTGCGGCATGAAGTGGACGTAGACCATCGTGGTCGTGATGTCGGCGTGACCCATCCAGGCCTGGATGAGGCGAGTGGGACGCCGGCGGCGGCGCAGCGGGAGCCGAAGCAGTGGCGGAGGCCGTGGAACGTGAGGCGGGGCAGCTCGTCACCCTCCTTGGCGGCGGCCTCGAGGACGGTGTCGCGGGCGCTGGCGTAGGCACGCCGGAGCGTTGACGGGTCGGTGTGGTCGCCGAGTTCGTCGGCGAGTACGAGATCGCCGCGACCGGTGAAGTGCTCGCGGCGCGAGATGCGATCCAGCACCGCTATTCCGGCGGGCATCGCGTGACCTACGATCCAATCATAATCCGCGTGTCGGGGGTTCGAGTCCCTCCTCCGGCATCGCAGGAAATCCCTGGAGCTGTGTCGTTTCGCTCGATCGGCTCGCCTTTCTCGTTCAGAAAAGTTGCCAGGAAACGTTGCCCCGTGTGTCGCTCGCTGTGCGCCGCCCAGCGTCAGCCGCGCGCAATCGGTAGATCGCTGCGCCCGACACATCCGCGCGCGTCAGCGGCGCCGCTACCGCGCCGTCTCGGGCGATTCGACGACCTCGGTGGACCCCGCGTCGAGCGCGGTCCTTGAAGTGGCCGGCGTCGCCCGCGAGCACCCAGCCGGGGCCGCAGGCCTCGCGGAAGAACCCCTCCCAGCGCAGCATCCCGAAGATCCTTCCGACCCGGCGCGCGCTCGACAGCGCCTGTGCCACCGGCCGGCAGCTCCGCGCGTACTCCATGAAGCTGCCCTCCAGATCTCCCCTGAAGCGAGCGAGCTCGCGCAGGTCCGGTGCCACGATGACCTGATACAGCCCGCCGTCGGCAGGGTTCGCGATCACGATCCGGTCGCCCCAGTGATGCAGGATGGACGCCGGATCGGAGCCCGGCTCGGCTCCCTCGAAGAAGGACCAGTAGACGAAGCGCTGGTTCGGCGTGAGGTTGTACTTGCGCGCTCCGACGAGGCGCGCGACCGTCGAGTTGCGGCCGTCGGCGCCGATCACCAGTCGCGCCTGGAGCGTCGTGTCCGTGCCGTTCTGCGTGACCCGCACGCCGGTCACCCGACCACGATCCTCCACCAGCTCCGTCACCTTGCTCGCCATGCGCAGATCGGCGCCCGCCTCCACGGCAGCCTGCGCCAGGATCGGATCGAGCAGCGAGCGACGCACCGACGCGAAGCCACCGACGTCGCCCGCCTGCTGGGGGATCGGGGTCGAGTACTCCAGGTCCTCCTGACGCGTGTCGAAGCGGGTGACGAGCGGCGCGCCGGTCGCGCGGATCTGCTCCATCACCCCGAGGCGGTCGAGGAACGCCAGCGCCTGCGCATGGATGAGGTGCGTCGAGAGGGTGTCGCGCGGAAACGTGGCCTGCTCCACCACCGCGACGCGCACTCCACGACGGGCGAGCAACGTCGCCAGCGGCGACCCCGCGCAGCGCGCGCCGACGATCACGCAGTCAAGCGGTTCCATTGGTCGCATCATCGGCGCTGGCCGTGTGCACCGGCGTGTGCGGCTGGGAATCGCCGACGAGCGCGGTCAGCACGGGGTTGTCGATCTCGCCCACGAGCATGCGCGCCGAGTCGAGTGCGCCGGCCTGCCCGATCCGCGCGGCGTGGACGAGGCCTCGGATCACGAGCTCGCGCATCTCGGCCCGCGCCGCCAGCGCGCCGAGCGCGCGGATCAGGTCATGCCTCTGCTCGTGCTCCGCCTCGTCGAGGCTGAGCAGGATTGCCGTGTCGAGCACGTGGCCCTGCATCCAGACGTAGCGGTCGGGCAACCGCGTGCAACGGGCGCGCGCCTCGTCGACCCACCCGCGCGCGGAGCCCATCTGACCGCGCGCGCGATGCAGCAGACCGAGGTTGCGCGCGGCAAGGCCCTCCCAGCAGGGATCCCGCAGCTCGCACGCCAGGGCGAACGCCCGCTCGAAGCGCTCAGATGCGCGAGCGGTGTCGCATGCTGCCAGGTCGACCTCGCGGCGCAGCGCCTCGGGGAGCGGCAGGAAGGCCAGCCAGCGCTCGGCCTCGACGAGCGCCAGCGCACGATCCAGCTCGCCGATCGCCTCACTCGCCTCGCCGCGCAGCAACTGTGCGCGCCCGATCAGCGTCAGCGAGAACGCGGCCTGGCGGCGATCGCCGCAGCGCTCCGCGCGGTCGACCGCGCCGCGCAGAGCCGTGAAGGCGCCAGCGTAGTCGCCCATGTCCGAGCGGTTCATGCCCTGCACGGCAAGGATCGCCGCGTGCTCGGCGTCGCTGCCGGCAAGCTCGGCGGCGCGGGCGAGTCGACGCTCGACCGCTGCGCGGCGACCCGCCTGGACGTCCGTATAGGCCAGCTCGCGCAGCGCCGCGACCAGCGTCTCGCGGTGACCGGCCGCCTCGGCCACGGCGAGCGCCTCGTGCAGCACCGCTGCGCCCTCCTCGTCGCGTCCGCGCACCGCGTGCACGAGCGCGGTGCCCAGCGCGACCAGCGCACACGCGTGCAGCGCGTCGTCGCCGCACGCGGCAGCCACGGCGCGCGCCTGCCGCAGGCAACTCAGCCCGTGCTCCAGCGCGCCGGCCGCCACCGCCGCCTCGCCGGCCTCGAGGTGACCTCGCGCCGCGCCGCGGCCGCCGACGGCCACCGCCTCGCCGTGGAGCCCGGGGGCCGGTGCGGCGGCCCGCCGCACCGCCGGCGAGGGCTCGCAGCCGAGCTCCTGGCGGAACAGCCGCCGGCACGCCGCGACCTGCGCCAGTGCGCCGGCGCGGTCGCCGCCGGAGGCGAGGCCGCGGATCAGCAGCTCGTGGTGGCCCTCGTCGAACGGGTCCAGCGCCACCAGGCGCGCGGCCAGCTCGACCGCCCGGTCCGGGCGCCCGGCCGCCAGCTCGGCCAGCGCCGTCTCGCGCAAGCGGGCCTCGGCGCGGCCGACGTACCGGCGGCGCGCCACCAGCAGCCAGGACTCGAAGGCGGGGCTCGCGGCGAGCTCCCTGCCCTCCAGCAAGACTCCCTCCGCGGGGTCCGTCTCGCGGACGTCGACGACGACGCCCGCGGCGAGCACGAGCTCAACGGGATCGCCCTGCAATGCCGCGGCGGGGCCGAGCGCCCGGCGCAGTTGCGCGAGGTTCCAGCGCAGCGCGCCGAGCGGGTCGGCGGCGCCGGCGAACAGCAGCTCAGCGAGCTGTCGGCGGCTCGCCGGCCGCTCGCTCAGCAGCAGATACGTCAGCAGCGCCCACGCCTTGCGACCCCGCGGCGGCGGCGCCGGGACGCCATCGCGCACGATCGCCGGCACCCCGAGCAACCGGATAGTGGTCACCACGGGATCACCTTGACATTCTCGGCTCAGACCGATGCCGCGCTTCCTGATCCGCCGCATGCTTGGCGACGCCACCGACGACGAGCTCGAGGCGGCCGCCGAAACCTCCCGCCGCGTCCGCGCCGAGCGCTTCCCGGAGATCGACTGGGAGCACTCGCACGTCGTGCGCACCGAGCACGGCCTCACCTCCTACTGCGTCTACGCCGCGCCCAGCGCCCAACACGTCCGCGACCACGCCGCAGCCGCCGGACTGCCCGCCGACGACGTCCACGAGATCAAGCTGGACCTGCTGCCGTAGGGGTAGAGCCCCGCCCAGGCACGAATGGGCGCGGCAAGCCACCTGCTACCTTTATGTACATGACGACCGTCGGCGTCGCGGAGCTGCGGCAGAACCTCAGCAAGTACCTCCAGCTCGTCGGCCGCGGCGAGCGCCTCGTCGTGACCGACCGCAACCGGCCGGTCGCCGAGCTCGGCCCCCCCTCGAGCACCGGCGAGGCGCTCGACCGCTTGATCGCCGAAGGGCGCGTCTCGCGTCCCTCCCGCCGCAGCCTGCCCGAGCCGCTGCAGATGACCGGCGACCCGCACGCGCTCAGCCGCGCACTCGACGAGATCCGCAGCGACCGCTGACGTGGCCCTCTTCTACCTCGACGCCTCCGCGCTCGTAAAGCTGGTGCGGGTCGAGCCGGAGAGCGCGGCCCTTCACGCGTACCTCGACGACGCCGGGCTCGTGTCCAGCGAGCTCGCCCTGACCGAAGTTCCGCGCGCAATCCGTCGCGCCGCCGCACACGATCCCACGCTCCCATCCGAACTGCTCATCGAACGGACCGCCGAGCTGCTGGAAGCCGTCGCGCTCCTACCGGTCGACCGGCCCCTGCTCGCCGCCGCCGGCGCCCTCGCAGAGCCAGCGCTTCGCGCGCTCGACGCCATCCATGTCGCCGCCGCGATCGACCTCGCGCCGATCGACGCGTTCGTCAGCTACGACGAGCGCCAGAGCGCCGCTGCGCGCCTCGCCGGTCTGCGCACCGCAGCACCCTCAGGCTGACCCTTCGAGACGGCAGCATAATCCGCGTGTCGGGAGGTTCGAGTCCCTCCTCCGGCATAGAAAGCCCTGCAAAAGCGGCCTGGTAGTCGACTCTACCCAGGCCGCTCGAGACGAACCATCGCCCACGCCCAGGCGGTCTACCGACCGAGCGCCTACGCGATCGTCTCGCTGCGAACGACCGTCCCCTGGTCGTCGCGATAGCGCACCGCGATGCCGTCGGGGCCGATGTCGAGGATCGCGAAGCCGAAGCGCGCCCAGCGCTCGCCCCGCTCCGCGAGGCAGCCCCGCTCCTCCCACGCGCCCGGCGGCGCGATCCGGTCGTCGGCCGCGTGCTCCATCAGCACCGGGACGCCGCCGTGGCCGATGCAGCGGGGGAAGTTCACGCCCCCGGCCGCCTCGAACCCCATGCAGCGGTGCTCGTGGCCCCACAGCCAGGCCGTCACGCGCCCGCTGTCGAGCACCGGGGCGAGCTTCGAGGCCAGCGTCGGGCCGAGGTCCCCGGGGTCGTAGACGGACAGGAGCTGGTGGTGACTGAGCAGCACGAGCTTGCGGTCGGACTCCGCTGCGACCTTCGCGACGAACTCGGCTTGGGGGTCCTGCAGCACGCCGACGTGCCCCTGCGCCAGGACGTCGGGGTCCCATGAGGTGTCGAGCGCGACGAAGTCCCACGATGGCGAGGTCAGCCGGAAGAAGCTCGTCGGCTTGCCGTCCGGCGAGCGCTGTGCCGCGAACCGCTCGTCGCCCAGCAACGTGCCGAAGTACCCCCACCCGCCGCCGTACATGTCGTGGTTGCCGTTGAGCGACCACGACGTGACGCCGGCGCGCGCCTGCTCCGCGCTCACCGGCCACAGACCCGGCGCCAGCACGTGGCGCTCGACCTCCTCATCCAGCCCCGAGTAGTACACGTCGCCGAGGTGCACGACGTGGACCTGCCGTCCCTGCGCGAGCGCGTCGGCGACCTCCTCCGCCATGTAGCGCGCCACCTCCCGCGCGCGCGGCACCCCGGTCCCCCAGTCGCCGACGATCACGATGCGCGCATCGTCGGCGATCGCGTGCGTCGCCGGCTGCGGGTTGAAGGGGTGGTTTCCCCTCGCGAGGCGGTCGAGCGTCGCCGCGCCGATCTTCGTCACCCAGTCGACGTCCGTGGGCCCGAAGCGGACGGGATGAAGCACGGCGCGGATCCAATGGAGGATCCGCTCGAGCAAGGTGCGGTGCCCTGGCGCCTCGTCGCGCACGCCCTGCTCGCGAAGCCCGCTCTCCAGCGTGCTCTGGAGGAGGCTCACCATCGGGTCGCGCGCGAGGAACGGCGCATCGGGCGCCGCGGCGCCGTCCGCGGATGCCGGCGCGACGGCGACGGTCGGCAGCGCGGCACGCAGCGCCGCGGCGGGATCCCCGGCGCCGTCGACCTGCTGCGCGGCGCGAGCGGCCGCGTCCTGCAGCTTGGGCGCGCCGAGGTTCACGCGCAGCGCCTCGACGTAGCGCGCCAGCTCCCGCCGGTCGAATGCCCGCTTGATCATCGGCTCGCCTCCAATCTGCGCGATCGGCGTCTACGTCGCATCGAGGTGCCGAACGATGTGCGGGTAGACGTCGCGTGCGGCGTCGCGCCCGAAGATGCAGTCGATGTGCCCGTAGGCGGGGATCTCGTGGCGCGTGTAGAGCTCGGCGCCGTTCGCCGTCGACAGTCGATCGACCGTCCGCTCGATGCTCTCCGACAGGAAGCAAGCGTTCTCGGCGCCGTGCACGAATGCGATCGGGATTGCCATGCGGTCGACGTGCGGCAGGTAGCGATCGTCCCCGTCGGCGCCGACGACGTGCTGGGCGCGGACCATGCGCGCGAGGTGCTTGAACGAGTCGACGTTCGCCACGCCGAACAGCTCGTGCAGCGCGTCGTGCGTGGCCTGGTTGAGCTGCTCGTGCCGGTAGAGCGGCGCGTACATGAACGTGATCCGCTGACAGACCGCGCTGTCGCATGGCTGCTTGCCCCGGGCGGGAGCCAGGCCGGCGAAGGTATCGAAGACCTTCCCCTTCCAGCCGGTGTGCTTGTCCGCGTCCGCGTCGAGGCTCGCGATGCCGACGTCCGCGAGCACGTCGGGCAGGTGCAGCCCCGCCTTCAGCCGCGACCCGAGCGGCGCGACGACGTCCCGTCGAGATCTGCGAGATCACCGCCGAGCGCACGTCCCGCAGCCCCGCGAGCATCGCGCACGTGAACGTCGTCGCGCCGAAGCAGTGCGCGACGACCTGGATCGTGTCCGCGCCGGTGACCGCGCGGACCTTCTCGACGGCCGCTGGATAGTCGCGCGTGGCCACGTCGTCGGCGGTGAACTCCGTGTTCGAGCTCGGCAGCTCGATGCTCGCGCGGTAGTCGAGCAGCCACACGTCGTACCCGTGCGCGAACAGGTACTCGAGCAGGTTCGTCTCGATCGTGTCGATCGTGAAGATCGCGCTGGAGACGCCGAGGCCGTGCGCGACCAGCACCGGGCCCTTCCCCTCCTGCCCGCGGTAGCGGGTCAAGCGCAGCTCGACGCCGTCGTCGGTCATGACAGTGTGAACCTCGGGTGCGGACGCCCGCAGCTCGCGCTGCTTGCGCGGCGGGGCGTCGTGGTCGAGCTCGCTCTCGCCCCCGAAGATCCCACCGTAGACGTCGAACAGCGTGCCCGCGAAGAACCTGCCGAACTCGACGATCGCCTCGATCCGCTCCCGGCGGTCGCGCGCGTCGGTCGCGCGCATCGTCGTCATCTGACGCAGGAAGTCCGCCGGCGAGATCCGCAGGATGCCCTTCCCCAGCACCGGGCTGTGCGCGTCGGGCCCGTCGTGGAGCGTCACGTAGAGCGTCGTCGTGTCCGGCCACACGTCGAGGCGTCCGTCGTCGCGGATTACCTTGAAGCCCTCGAACCAGTAGGCGCGGCCGTGCTCGTCGGTCAGCCGCATGCGGTAGCGCATGTTCTTCGTGTTCGCCTCGTCACGATCGTCCACGAACAGGTTGAACGCGCCGTCGGTGACGGTCAGCGGCGTGGGCGACAGCGCCGGCGCGGTCACGGTCCCACCCATCGGCGCCTCGTGCTCGGGTTGCGCCACGAAGCGCTCGACGTCCGTCGCGTGGATCGTGAGGACGAACGCGAACGGCTGGCCGGCCTGCTCGGCGGCCTTCGCGGCCGCGGCGTAGTCGTCCGTGACCGCGGTCGAGACGAACCCGCTCATCCGCTCGGTGAACTCGATCCCGAGAGTCGGAGCGGGCGGCTCCGGCGGCGGCCCCGAGGGCAGCCGGTAATCGATCGTCCAGCCGCGATCCTCTGCGATCAGCGCGACGCAGCGCTCGGCGAGCGCGGAGATCGTCAGCAGCGGGTTGACGCCGAGCGAGCGCGGGATGACCGATCCGTCGGAGACGTAGAGCCCCTCGTGCACATCCGTCCCTTCGGCGCCGGCGAAGACGCAGCCCTTGTGGTCGACGGCGCCGCTGGCCGCGTCGGCGCCCATCGGGCAGCCGCCGAGCGGGTGGACCGTGATCAGTCTCTCGCCGAGCGGCTCGGTCCAGATCGGGTCGCGCACCGCGGTCGCCTCCAACGCCGCGCTGGCCGTGTCGAGGTTGCGATCGACGTGCTCGAAGATCTCCTCTCTGCCGACCCCGGGCCACACGATGCGCAGGTGGTCGTCCTCGAGCTGCAGCGTGCCGGCGCTCCCATCGTGGGTCATCGCGAGGAAGGTCTGGGTGTTGTGGACGGCGCCGTGGCGAGGACCGAGCAGCAGGCTCTCCGCCTCGCGCCCCTCGGCCGTCGCCCGGTCCCAGCGCCGCACATCGGGCGGATCGCCCTCGAGGTGCGCCGCGGCGGCGAGCAGCGCCGGCATGAACCCGCCGATGCCGCCCGGCACCGACCCCTCCTCGATCACCATCCCCTGCTCGAGCTCCGGCCCGTCGCGCAGGTCGATGATCCCGGTGATGCAGGGGCCGACCGGCTCCATCCCGGCCGGTCGGCGGCTGCCGTAGCCGATCCCGTTGATCTCGTGCTCCGCGTTGTAGGCGAACGCGAGCACGTCGCCGTTGCCGCTGAAGCGACTGCCGACGCGGTCTGAGACGGCGAGCCCCCGCTGCTTGGAACGCAGCAGGATCTCGGTGGAGCCGAGGGCGCCGGCCGCGAGGATCACGACCTTCGCGCGGACTGACTCGGGCGGCGCGTCGAACGCCTCACGGCCGGTCTCCAGCGGCTGGTAGAAGACGACCCATTCGTCGCCCGAGCGCTCGACCGCGCGGACCGCGGCGCAGGTGAAGATCTGCACCCCGTGGCTCCGCGCGTCGGGCAGGTAGTTCATCAGCAGCGTGTTCTTCGCGCCGTAGTTGCATCCCCCGACGCAGTCGCCGCACAGCACGCACGCGTGCTGCTCGACGCCGACGTGGTTGACGCCGTCCTCGAAGGTCACGTTGATCGGCGGACGGTAGAAGCGACCGCCGCCGTCGATCGCCCGGGCCGAGCGCTCGAGCGCCTCGAGCTTCGGCAGCTTCGGAGCGTCGTCCGGGTAGGGCTGCGGCTTGAGCATCTCCTCGGCGCACCGATAGCCCTCCGCCAGGCGCGTCGGCACGTCGGCGCGCAGCTCCTGCGGCCACGCAGGGTCGTCGAAGACGCGCTCGTCGGGGCGCAGTGAGACGTTCGCGTTGACGAGCGAGGTGCCGCCGAGCCCGCAGCCCATGAAGACGTTGAGGTCGTCGTTGACGCGGAAGTCGTAGAGCCCCGTGCGCGAGCCCTTGTGGCCGACGGGCCGCGGGGCGTCGATCTGAACCGACTCGAGCATCTCGAGCGTCTTGTCGGGGAACTCGCCCGGCTGGCGCTCTGCACCGCGCTCGAGCACGCAGACCCGGCGCCCCGCCCGTGCCAGGCGCGAAGCGGCGATCGCGCCACCGTATCCCGTGCCCACGACGACGACGTCGTAGTGCTCTTCGATGCTCTCGCGCGCCGACGACAGACGGTTCATCCCGGTCCTTTCGGTTCGCAGCGGCGCGGGCGAACCGCACCGGAACATATGGTAAGGGAAAGCTACGCAATCAGTCACACTTTCCAGAGCAATGGGATCGGTGCATGCCAGCACCCCCGGACTACCGCTGTGGCCGCTGTTCGGCCGCGCGACCCCCTGGGCGCTGCGGCTCGGGCTGCTGAGCCGGCCGCTTCGGCTCCCGTGGCGTCGCACGCCCGACCCCGATCGCACCACGTTCCTGTTCGCGATCACGACCAGCCATAGTTCCCCGTGTGAGTGCAGGCTCCACACGCCACGACATCGCCACCCGCGCCGACTGCGAGCGGCTCGTGCGGGCGTTCTACGGGAAGGCGCTCGCCGACCCGGTGATCGGGTGGATCTTCGTGGACGTCGCGAGACTGGACCTCGAGGAGCACGTGCCGGCGATCACGTCGTTCTGGGAGACGGTGCTGCTCGGGGCGAAGTCCTACTCCGGCACGCCGTTCGAGCCGCACGCCCGCCTGCACGCGAAGGTGAACCTGCGTGCCGGGCACTTCGGCCGCTGGCTCGCGCTGTGGACCGAGACCGTCGACGAGCTGTTCGCCGGCGAGGTCGCCGAGCTGGCGAAGGCGCACGCGCTGCGCGTCGCGCAGGCGTTCCACGCGCGGCTCCAGTCCCACCCCTCCCCCGCGTCGGCCGAGGCGACCGCGACGCCGCCTGCGGGCGGGCTCGCCGTCACCCGGCACGGGCCGGGGACGCTCAGCGAGCGGTGAAGCCGAGGATCAGCTCCGCCGTCTCGAGCGGGACGTCGAGCTGCGGGCAGTGGCCGACGCCCTCCAGCTCGACCCAGTCCGCCTGCGGCAGCCAGTCCGTGCGGAAGCGCGCCGCTGCCGACGGCCACAGCAGCAGCCTGTCCTCCGTCCCCCACACGACGCGCACCGGGCAGTCGATCCGCTCCGCGTCGAGGCTCCAGCCCTCGCGCAGCGCGTGCTCGACGAGCGGCGCCGCCGCCGCGCAGCTCGCGGCACCGCGCATCTGGTGGGCGAGCAGCTCGGACGGGATGTGCTCGAAGCGCTCGGCCGTGTACTGCGTCGCGCGGCGCCGGCCCTCGGGCGTCGACACGATCGCGTCCGCATGCGGCGCAGCGGTTCTCAACAGCGCCTGCATCGTCGTGAAGTAGGCGAGCACGTCCCTGAACGACTCGTCGCCCACGGCCCAGCCGCCGGCCGGCGCGAGCGCGACGACCGTCTGCGCCCGGCCGCGCGCGGCGAGCTGGAGCGCGATGTAGCCGCCGAGCGAGTTGCCGACGACGTGCGCCGTCGCGAAGCCCGCCTCGTCCATCGCGCGCTCGACCGCGTCGGCGATCGCCGCCTCGCCGATCTCCCCGTCGATCCCCGGGCCGCCGGCGTGCCCGGCAAGCGTCAGCGCCAGCACGTCGTGTCTGCGCTCGAGCGCCGGCAGCACCAGCTCCCACGTGCGCCACGTGTCGGTGAAGCCGTGCAGGCATACGAGCGGCGGCCCCGAGCCGCCGCGGTGGAAGGGAACGAACGTGGAGTCCACGGAGGGCATGCCGCGCGGTCGCTCAAGCCGGCGCGAAGCGCGCGAAGTAGCCGAGCGGGCTGCCGACGCGGTGCTCGAAGCGCAGGCCGCCGCGCTCGGCGCGCGCCTGCAGGCGCGACGGGCTGACCCAGTGCGGGTCGACGGCCAGCTCGCCGACGACGACGCGGCCGCCGGGCTTGACGACGCGTGCCAGCTCGCGCAACGCGGCCTCCTGGTCGGGGATCTCGCCGAGCACCGTGACCAGGTAGGCGGCGTCGAACGTCGCGTCGTCGTAGGGCAGGTCGCACGCGTCGCCCTGGCTGGCGACGACGTTCGCGATGCCGCGCTCGCCGGCCCGGCGCAACGTGTGGTCGAGCATCTCCTGCTGCAGGTCGAAGACGTCGAGCCGTCCCTCGGGCGCGATCCAGCTCGCGACCTCCAGCGCGTAGTAGCCGGTGCCAGGCCCGACCTCGAGCAGCCGCTGACCGGGTGCCGGCGCGAGCGCTTCGCGCAGTCGCGGGCGCGTGATCAGCGGGTGCGGCGCCTCGACCCAGAAGCGCTGGTTGTACGGGCAGGCCGACGGGTTGCGACGCCACCACAGCGCAGCGCCGAGGGCCGCCGTCGCGGCGAGCGCTCCAGCGCGCTTGGCCGTGATGCGCATGAAGCTCAGTGTTGCAGCCGGGGCGGTGTGTGAGCGGCGGTGGAGCGGTGCGCGAGCGGTGCCATCGATGCGACCGGCCGCGCTCCGGTACGGTCGGCCGACCATGCCCGCCTCGCGCGATGACGCCGACGCGCTGCGCGGCCTCGAGGCCGCGCCGCTGTCGCTGCCGGCCGGGCTGGAGCTGGAGTGGCTCGGCGTCTCCGGCTACCGCATGACGTGCGAGGGCGTCTCGCTGTTCATCGACCCCTACGTCTCGCGCGTGCCGCTGCGCAGCTTGCTGCTGCGGCGTCGCGCGCTGCCCGATCCGGCGCTGCTCGATCGCTGGGTCCATGCGGCGGGCGACGTGGCGGGCGTGCTCGTCGGGCACACGCACTTCGACCACGCGCTCGACGCGCCCGCGATCGCGCGGCGCTTCCGCGCACCCGCCTACGGCTCCGCGTCGCTCGTGCAGCTGATGCGGCTGCACGGGCTCGGCGGGCTCGCGGTCGAGGTCGAGCCCTATCGCCGCTACGAGCTGGGCCCGTTCGTCGTCTCCTTCACGCCGAGCGCGCACTCGAAGCTGATCCTCGGCCGGCGCGTCCCGTTCGACGGCGAGCTGAGCTGCGACCATCTCCACGGCCTCACCCCCGGGGCCTACCGCTGCGGGCAGGTGTGGGGGATCCGCATCGAGGTCGCCGGCATGAGCTTCTACCACCAGGGCAGCGCGAACCTCGTCGATGACGCGCTGCGCGCGGAGCCGGTCGACGTGTTCCTCGCCGGCGTCGCCGGGCGTGCCGTGACGCCGCGCTACTGGCAGCGGGTGCTGCCGCGGCTCGACCCGCGCGTCGTCGTCCCGACGCACTACGACGACTTCTTCAAGCCGCTCGGCGGCGAGCTCGACTTCATCCGCAAGGTGCGGCTGGAGGCGCTGCCGGCGGAGATCGGCGCCGTCAGCCGCGACGCGACGCTGGCGGCGCTGCCGCGGACGGATACGGCCGCGGCACGCTGATCAGCGGCGCGTGCGCCGCGGCGTGGGCGCGGCGAGCGTCAGCTTCGCAGCGAACGTCCTGCCGCCGACCTGGATCGTCACCGTGACGGTCGCGCGATGCAGCGCGCGCAGCCGCCGCAGCGCGGTCCCGCGCAGCGTCAGCACGACGCGCACGTGGCCGCCGTTCGTGGTCGTGAAGCGGGCGCCGCCGAGCGTCAGCGCCCGCACGCGGCCGCGCCGGGGCAGCACGAACCGGACCGTGCCGTTGAGGCCAGCGGGGATCGCGTCGAAGGCGAACGCGAAGCGGCCGCGGCCGTCGAGCGTGGCGCGACCGGTGAGATGGGAGACGACCCGCGCTGCGGGCTTCGAGCTGGATCCGCCGGAGGCGGAGCCGGAGCCACCGCCAGAGCCGGAGCCCGCACCACCCCCGCCCCCTCCCGCGCCGCCGCCACCAAGGCCGCTGGTCGTCGTGAAGCTGCGGTCGTCGCCGACCGCGACGACCGAGCCGTTGCGCAGGGCGACGAGCCGGAAATGATAGGTCGTGGCGGGCGCGAGGCCGGCGACGGCGACGCTGACCGGAACCGCGCCCGCGGGCCCGCTCGTCACGCCCGCGTCGACCGTCTGACCGTACGCCGCCGTGGTGCCGTACTGGAACTGGAACTGCGTCGACTCGCCGCCGTCGTCGCGGGTGCCGTTGAGGGTCGCGCCGCCGACGCCGACGCCGCTTGCGTCGCTCGTCGCCGTCGTCGGCAGGACGCCGGTCTCCGAGCAGGCCGGCTGCTCCGTGTCGATGCTCCAGCCGTTGAGCGTCCCGCCGTCGGGCGTCGCGCTGTCGGTGACGCGCAGCGTCCAGGTGCCGGCGCGATCCTCCCCGGCGAAGCGGGCGAGCGGCTCGTCCGGCGCGAACGAGCTCGACAGGGTGCTGTTGTCGCCGATGTCCTGGATCGAGGACAGCGAGGCGTCGTCGAACATGATGCTGCCGGCCCAGTGGTCGTTGGAGCCGAAGGGGCCGAAGCCCGGCCGCTCGAGCAGGTCGATCGTCGTCCCGCCGGGCGACGTCAGGCTCGCCGTCAGGTCCCCCACGAACGTATGCGAGACGTTCATCAGCACCCGCAGGTGGTCGACGCGACCCGACGTCGGGACGGTGACCGTCGAGGTGGTGCCGCTCGCCGGGCTCCCGTCGGGTATCGCGTGCGCCGGGTCCGTCGAGGCGAAGGTCGTGCGCCCGCTGCCGAGCGCCACCGTGAGCGGCAGGTCGATGGCGCCCTGATCGCTGGTGACGTGCGCCGTGAGCGCGACCAGCGTTCCGCACCCGACCGAGCTGGGGACCGTGATCGCCAGCGCGGTCTGGTTCTGCTTCGCGTCGCCCGCGGCGATGGTGCCGTAGTCGGCTTGTGGGGAGCCGACGAGCACGCCCGGCGTCGTGCTGGTGAGCGTCGTGCCCACGTGCGTCAGGCTCACCGAGCCCGGATTGGTGAGCACGATCGTCAGGTGCATCGCCTCGCCCGGCTCCGGGATGAGGTCACCGTCGCCGAGCCCGCCGCCGTCGTCGACCGCCGTGATTCTCGCCGAGGCCAGCGCCGGCGTCGCGAAGGAGGCGACGGCGCGCGTGGCGTTCGCGCTCGTCGTGCGCGCGCCGTAGCCCATCCCGCGCGCCGCGAACACCTGCCAGATCTGGTCGTGATGGGCGCCGCCGTCGTCGGCCTGGTCGGCCGCGAGGATCGCGTCGCGCTCGTCGAGGAAGGACGGGGCGAGCGGCGACAGGCGCATGGCGTCGGTGATGAGCGCACGCGCGAGCGGCGCGCCGAGCGCCCTGCGCAGGTCCCACAACGTCTCCGACCAGATCTCGCCGTCGTCGTGGACCTCGAAGCGCGGCGTGCTCGCGTCCCAGCCGCCCACGCGGCCGAGGTCGGCGTACGTGAAGCCGCCGGCGTGCCCGGCGTTCGCGCTGCCGCCGCAGTTCGGGCTGCTGGACCCCACCGAGCAGTCGAGCGCCTGGTTGCGGATGCCGTGCAGCGGGTCGCCGGTCGCGTACGCGCCGACGACGACCTCGCCGTCGGCGCCGGTGTCGGTCGCGAAGCCGTGCGCGACGAGGTAGTCCATCGCGTACCAGTCGCTCCAGGCCTCCCCCATCGCGCCGGACTGCGCCGCGTCGAGGCCGCTCCCGTTCCCGATCAGGCGGTTCGAGAGCCCGTGCGTGTACTCGTGGAAGACGATGCTCGCGTCGTCGCCGCCGTTGACCGCCGGGAAGGGGGCATCGAACAGGTACATCTGCATCGTCGGCGACTGGCCGTCGGGCGGCGTCGACATGTTCGCGTTGTTCACCTGGGGATTCGCGCCGAGGATCGAGTCGTCCGTCTCGGCGTGCAGCGGGTCGCTTGCCCCTCTGCCGCCGACCTCGAAGTTCCCGGAGGCGTCGTCGAAGCCGATCGGCGCCTGCTTCAGCCAGTCGTGGAAGGTGTTGACGTCGTAGAAGACCTGCGTCGTCACCTGGTCGCGGTTCGTCAGCTCGCTTCTGGTCGTGGTGCCGTCCCACGTGCAGATGCCGCCGCCGAACGGCGAGCAGGACTGGCCCGATCCGGGTGAGACGAGCGTCTGCGGGTACTCCCAGTCGGTGCCGGAGCTGGGCGGCACCTCGACCGGCGCGCCGTCGGTGCCGTTCCCGTTGTCGTTCGGGTCGGCGTAGGCGTGCGCGTTCGTCCCGCTGAGCGTCGTGGCCGAGGTCAGCCACGGGGCGAGGTCGACCTGGGTCGCCGTTCCCCCGGCCGCCGCGCCCGGGTGGTAGAAGAACACGTGGGCGCTCGACGCGAAGTCCGTCAGCGAGTGGCGCACGAGCACCTGTCCCGTGCGCGCGTCGACGACCTCGTCGTACAGGTACGGCCCCTGCCCGGCGACCGTCAGGCGCCAGGCGAGCCGGTCCCCACTCGGCGCGGCGAGCGCGACGAGGCTCGCGCGGTCGCCGTTCGCGAACGTCGTCGGCCGCTGCGCGCCGGGGTGCGTGCGCGCCGCGGGAAGGCCGGCCGGCGCGCCGACGTCGCCCTGCGCCACCCCGAGCGCCTCGGAGGCGGTCAGCCGCGGAGCCGCTGACGCGATCGACAGGCCGCCCAGCGGCGGCCCCGAGGCCGCCACGACGCGGCCGGCGGCGCTGACGTGGACGCTCAGCTGGCTGTCGTAGGCGGCGATCCCGTGACTCACCGGCACCCAGGTGAGGTGCGTGACGCCGTCGAGCGCACGGTAGCGGCGCGTGAGGCGCAGCGCCGCGAGGTCGGCGTCGGTGAGCCCGAACGCGACCGCGTGCGCGCGCACGAAGGCGAGCGCGACGGCGGCCGGGTCGCCGGCACGCGGGCCGCTGAGGAAGCCGTCGGCGCGCACCAGCGACCGCACCCCGCCGCCGACCGGGTCCGTCGCGACCTGCGACTCGAGGCCGAGTCGCTGCGCGAGCGCACCACGAGCGGCACGGGTCGCCGCGGGAACGGGCGTGCGCTCGCCGGCGCGCGCGTCGAGCTCAGGGCGGCCGCCGGCGGGGCGCCGGAGCGGCGCCGCGGCCGCGCGCGCCGGCGAGCTCGCGAGCGTCAGCGCGCAGAGCGCCAGCAGCAGCGCGAGCGTCCCACGCCCGATGATCGCTCCGATATCTGGCCGATCGCCCATCCGCCGGTGGAAGCCTAATGCACGCCGGACGCCTGCACGACCGGCCCGGGGTATGCTCGCGCACGTGGTGCCAGGACGGGGCGATTCGCTGACCCACCGGTTCGCACGAGCCCGCGGGGACGCGAGCCTGGCGACCCTGGAAGGCTTCCACGCGCTCAAGCACGCGCTGCGCTTCGGCGCCACGGTCGTGGTGGTCGCCGCGGTGGACCCGGACGCGCTCGAGCGGATGGCGGCGGAGCTTGCGCCGGACCTCGCGGGCCGCTTTCGCGCACTCGCCGGAGAGCCGGTGACGCCGGAGGTGCTGAGCACGCTCGTGCCGTACGTCCCGCGCACGCAGGTGGTCGCGCTCGCGACGCGCCCGCCGTTCGATGCGACGCGGCTGCGCGCCGCACGCGAGGCCGGCCCGGTCGTCTTGCTGGAGGACCCTCGCGACCTCGGCAACGTCGGCTCGTCCGTGCGCGCCGCGGCCGGCGCCGGCGCGGCCGGCGTCGTGACGACGGGTATGCACGACCCGTGGGACCCGGCCGCCCTGCGCGGCTCTGCCGGCCTGCACTACGCGCTCCCGGTCGGACGCGACGACGCCTTCGCGCTGGACACCGGCGGACGCCCGCTGCTCGCACTCGATCCAGAGGGCGACGTGCTCGACCCAGCCACCGTGCCGCCCGACGCCGTGCTCGCGTTCGGCACCGAGCGCCAGGGCCTCAGCGACGCGCTGCTCGCGCGCGCCGACGCGCGTCTGCGGCTGCCGATGCGCCCCGGCGTCTCGAGCCTCAACCTCGCCACGGCGGTGTCGGCAGTGCTGTTCGCTTGGCGGCTCGCGCACGGGTGACGGTCGATTCCCAGCCTGCTCTCAGGATGACCTGGTCCCATGGAGCGCGTCCTTCCGTCGTCGACCGAGGAGCACGCACATCGTGGACCCCAGACGCAAGCGCACCGTCGCGATCGGGGCCGTCGCCGCGCTGGCAGCGGCCGGAGGCGGGGTCGCCTACGGCGCCGCCGCCGGGAACGGCCGCAGCGACGCGCTGGTGAACGACGCCGCCCAGCGCCTGAAGGTGAGCCCGGGCCAGCTGCGCTCCGCGCTCGAGGGCGCCTTCGGCGACCAGCTCGACCAAGCCGTCAAGAGCGGCAAGCTCACGCAGCAGCAGGCCGACCGCATGAAGCAGGAGATCAGAGATCGCGGCCTGCCGCTCGGAGGTCCGCTGGGCGGACCGGGCGGCCGCCACGGTGGCTTCGGCGGACCGATGGGCCATGACGGCGGCCCCTTCGGCGTCGGGCTCGACGCCGCTGCGACCTACCTCGGCCTCACGAGAGCCGCACTCGCGAGACAGCTCATGAACGGCAAGACGCTCGCCGACGTCGCGAAGGCCGAGGGCAAGTCGGTCGACGGCCTCAAGCAGGCGCTCGTGGACGCGGCGAAGACGCGGCTCGACAGAGCCGTCGCGGACGGCAAGCTGACCGCCAGCCAGCGCGACGAGATCCTCAGACGGCTGCAGGAGCGCGTCGGCGCGATCGTCAACGGCACGGGCCCCGGCCGGCACGACGGCCCAGGCGGCTTCGGCGGCCCGGGCGGGCCGCCGCCGTGGAGCGGCGAGCGCGACCACCCCTGACGACGCCGATCGTGTGAACCCGTCTCCCGCGCACGTGGCAGGTGTGCGAGGCTCCGTCGATGCGGCGGATCACCTGGCTGGGCCACGCGACCGTCCTGCTGGAGGTCGCAGGTGTGCGCCTGCTGACGGACCCCGTGCTGCGCGGGCGCGTCGCGCACCTGCGCCGGCAGGCGCCACGCGTCGGCGGCTCGATCGCGGTCGAGCCGGTCGACGGCGTGCTGATCTCGCACGCCCACCAGGACCATCTCGACCGCCCGTCGCTGCGGCCGCTCGCGCGCGCGGGGACGGAGGCCGTCGTCCCGCACGGTGCGGCACCGCTGGTGCGCGGCCTCGGCTTCGGAGGCGTGCGCGAGATGCGCGCCGGCGAGACGACCTCGATCGGCGCCGCGGAGGTGGAGGCGGTTCCGGCGTGGCACCCGACGCGCCGCTGGCCGCACTGCGCGACGCTCGACGCGCTCGGCTTCCTCGTCGAGCGCGTGTGGTTCGCCGGCGACACCGACTTCGACGCCGGAATGGAGGCGCTGCGCGGCCGCGTCGACGTCGCGCTGCTGCCGATCTGGGGCTGGGGCCCGACGCTCGGGCCCGGCCATCTCGACCCCTGCTCGGCCGCACGCGCGGCGGCGCTCGTCGCGCCGCAGGTCGTCGTGCCGATCCACTGGGGAACCTTCCTCCCCGTCGGCACGCGCTGGCGCCACGGCGCCGTGCTGAGCGCGCCGGCGCAGGCGTTCGCGGCTCAGGTCGCGCGCAGCACCCCGGCGGTGCGCGTCGCGACGCTCGCCGTCGGCGAGGCGCTGTCCTCGTAGCCCTTCCGTCCGGTCCCGCGAGCACTGTGTGGATCATGCGTCTGCTCCACACCGCCGACTGGCATCTCGGCCGCACGTTCCACGGCGAGGACCTGCTCGACGCGCAGGCGACGTTCGTCGACTTCGTCGTCGCGGTCGCGCGCGAGCAGCAGGTCGACGGCGTCCTGATCGCAGGCGACCTCTACGACCGCGCGCTGCCGCCGGTCGACGCCGTGCGGCTCGCGAGCGACGCGCTCGCGCGGCTGGCCGAGCACGCGCCCGTCGTCGCGATCTCCGGCAACCACGACTCGGCCGCGCGGCTCGGCTTCGGCGCCGAGCTGCTCGCACGCGCGGGCGTGCACGTGCGGACGGACGTCGCGCAGATCGGGGCGCCGATCGCCCTCGGCGACGGGCTCGTCTACCCGATCCCCTACCTCGAGCCGGATCTCGTGCGCGAGTCGCTGGGCGTCGAGGAGCGCTCGCACGCGGCGGCGCTCGGCGCGGCGATGGGGCGCGTGCGGGCCGACGTGGCGGCACGCGGCGGCGATGTCGCAGCAGGCGGGGTCCCGATCGTCGCGATGGCGCACGCGTTCGTCGCGGGCGGCGCGCCGAGCGAGAGCGAACGCGACCTCGCGGTCGGCGGCGCCTCAAACGTGCCGGCGTCCGCGTTCGACGGCGCCGACTACGTTGCGCTCGGCCATCTGCACGGGCCGCAGGTCGCCGGCGGCGGCATCGGCCGCTACGCGGGCTCCCCGCTCGCCTTCTCGTTCTCGGAAGCAGGGCAGGCGAAGTCGCTCGCGGTCATCGACGCGACGGCCGGCGCGCTGCCGCTCGTGGAGCTGCTGCCGTGCCCGCTGCCGCGTCCGCTCGCGATGCTCCGCGGAACGCTCGACGAGCTGCTCGCGGATCCGAGGCTGACGGAGCACGAGGGCGCGTGGCTGCAGGCGACGCTCACCGACCCCGTGCGTCCGGCCGACGCGATGGAGCGCCTGCGTCGCCGCTTTCCCCACGCCGTCGCGCTCGCCTTCGACCCGCAGGGCGCGGGCGCCGCGGCGGGCGACTCCTACCAGCGCCTGCGCGGGCTGGACGACGACGAGCTGGTGCAGCGCTTCGTCGCCGACACGCGTGGGCAGGCGGCGGACGACGAAGAGCTGGCGCTGCTGCGCGACGCGCTGACGGCGCGGCGGGTCGCCGAGCTCGCCGCGTAGGCCGGTCGCGGTGCGCCTCCACCACCTGCGCCTCGCCGCCTTCCAGGCGTTCGCCGGCAGCGAGCAGGTCGACTTCGACACGCTCGGCGAGGCCGGCCTGTTCCTCCTGCACGGCGACACCGGCGCCGGCAAGACCACGCTGCTCGACGCCGTCTGCTTCGCGCTCTACGGCCAGGTCCCGGGCGCCCGTGCGCGCGACGCGCGCCTGCGCTCCGACCACGCCGACGCCGCCACGCGCACGGAGGTCGAGCTGGAGGTGACGCTGCGCGAGCGGCGAGTGCGAATCGTGCGCCGCCCGCGTCAGGCGCGCCCGAAGCTGCGCGGCGAGGGCACGACCGAGGAGCCGCCCACCTGCACGGTCCAGGAGCTGGACGCCGCCGGCGAATGGGTCACGCTCGCCGCGCGGCGCGAGGAGGCCGACAGCGAGCTGGCCGACCTGCTCGGGATGTCCTGCGACCAGTTCTGCCAGGTCGTCCTGCTGCCGCAGGGCGAGTTCGCGACGTTCCTGCGCGCCGACAGCGGCGAGCGCCAGGCAGTCCTGGAACGGCTCTTCGGCACCGACCGCTTCACGCGCGTCGAGCGCTGGCTCAACGAGCGCCGCAAGTCCGCGTGGGCCGAGCTGCAGGCCGCGTCGCAGGTCGTGCGCGACCTCGTCTCGCGCGTCGCCGAGGTCGCCGGCGAGACGTCGCCCGAGGAGCGCGACCTGCACGCCGAGTGGGTCGCCGGCCTCGACGTGCGCGCCGACGCCGAGCTGGTGAGCGCCGCCGCCGCGTGCAGCGTCGCCGGCGCTGCACGCACGACCGCCGAACAGGCGCTCGCCGCGGCGCGCTTGCTCGCGGAGCGCCGCGAGCGCCATGCGACCGCAGTCGCCGAGCTGTCCAGCTGGCGCAACCGCCGGCCGGCGCGCGACGCGACCGATGCCCAGCTCGCCGCTGCGCGCCGTGCGGCGCCGCTCGGTCCGCTGTTCGATGCCTCCGAGCACGCAGGAGCGGACATTCGTGCCGCGCGCTCGGGCATGAGCGTCCACTCGTCGCCCGCCGAGCTGCGCGCGCACGCGGCGAGCGCACGCGGCGAGGCCGGCGCGCTCGACGCGCTGGTGGCAGTCGAGCAGCGGCTGGCGCGGGCCGACGCGGAGCTGGGCGTGCTGGCGGAGGCCGCGGACGCGGCGGCCGCAAGAGCCCGCGCCGCCACCGCTGGCCTCGAAGCGGCCGCCGCCGAGCGGTCCTCGCTCGATGCCACCGCGACTGCCGCCCGCGCAGCCGGCGAGCGGGCGGAGCGCCTCGCCGGCGAGGCCGTGACGGGGCGCGAGCGCGCCGAGCGCGCGATCGAGCGGGACCGCCTGGCCAGTGAGCTGGCAACCGCTCACGAGCGACGACGGGCGGCTGTCGACGCCGAGCAGAGCGCCCACGCCGCGTGGCTCTCCCTGCGGGAGCAGCGACTCGCCGGGATGGCGGCCGAGCTGGCCAGCGGGCTTCGGCCCGGCGAGCCGTGCGTCGTCTGCGGCGCGACCGAGCACCCCGCACCGGCGCCTGCTCCCGCTTCGCCTTCGCTCGACGCACCTGCACGCGCGGCGGCGAACGAGGCCGCCCGAGCAGGCCACTCCATGGCCGAGCGCGAGCAGGCTGCGGGGCGCATCCATGACGAGCGCGCAGCGCAGCGCGCACGCAGCGAACGTGAGGTCGCCGAGCTGGAGGCCGCGCTCGCCGCCACCCGCGCCATCGCGGGCGAGGAACTCGCCGGGCGGCTGCGCGACACGGCGGCTCGGCTGGATGCGGACCTGACGGCCGCGCGCACGACGGCAAACGGGCTCGTCCCCGCCGAGCAGGCGCTGGCGGCGCTCGCCGAGCAGGTCGCGGTCTACGAGCAGGCCCACCGCGAGGCCGTCCAGGCCGAGGCGGCCGCGCGCGCGACGCACGCGGAGCGAAGCGCAGCGCTCGCCGCCGACCGCATCCGACTTGAGGAGGCGCGCAGCGACGCCCCGTCAGTCGCGGAGCGCGCCGCCACGCTGCGCGCGCAGGCCGCCGCCGCCGAGCAGGAGGCCGCCGCGCGCGAAGCCGGCTTCGCCGACGCGACCGCCGCGCGCGCCGCGCTGCTCGACGAGGACGCCCAAACCGCGCTCGGTCAACGGATCGAGGCCTACGACGCCGGGCTCGCCGAGCGCCGAGCACGCGCGGAGGATCCGGAGCTGCTCGCCGCCGCGGCGGCAGCCGCGCCGGATCTCGCGGCTGCGCAGGCCGCAGCCTCCGCGGCCGTCACCGCCGACGAGAGCGCGACGCGCCGACACGGCCTCGCCGAGCAGCGCCTCACCGCGCTGCGCCGCCTCGGCCTCGAGCTGGACGAGGCGCTGACCGCGCTCGCCCCGGTCGCCGAGCGCGAGCGCACCGTGCGCGAGCTGGCGGGGCTGGTCGACGGCTCGGCCGCGTCGAACCGGCTGCACATGCGGCTCTCCGCGTACGTGCTGGCGGCGCGGCTGGAGGAGGTCGCCGCGGCGGCGACGATCCGTCTCGAACGGATGTCGAGCGGTCGCTACCAGCTGATCCACACCGACGAGCGCGCACGCGGCGAGCGGCGAGCGGGGCTGGAGCTGCGCGTCGTCGACGGCTGGACGGGACAGGAGCGCCCACCCGCGACGTTGTCCGGCGGCGAGACGTTCCTGGCGAGCCTCGCGCTCGCGCTCGGCCTCGCCGACGTCGTCGCGGCCGAGGCCGGCGGCAGCCGCCTGGAGACCCTGTTCGTCGACGAGGGCTTCGGCTCGCTCGACGAGCGCACGCTCGACGAGGTGCTCGACGTGCTCGACACCCTGCGCGAGGGCGGCCGCACCGTGGGAATCGTCTCCCACGTCGCCGAGCTGCGCCAGCGCATCCCCGCCCGTCTGCGCGTCGTCAAGGGCCGCAGCGGCTCGCGCGTCGAGCAGCAGGCCGCAGCGTCGCTGCTCACCTAGTGCACGTCGGGACAGAGCAGCCGGAGCGGCCGCTCGGCCAGGTCGAGGCGGCATCGCGCGCCCGCCGCTGCTCGACCGTCTAGCGTTGGCGCGGTGCCCGAGGGACACGGCGATCATGTGGACGGTCTCTCGGCGCGCGACCTGCACCTCCTGCGCGGCGAGCGGCCCGTGCTGCGCGACGTCTCGTTCGATGCGCCGAAGGGATCCGTTTCGGTCGTCGTCGCGCCGTCGGGCGCCGGCAAGAGCACGCTGCTGCGCTGCCTCAACCGACTGCTCGTGCCGCAGGCGGGGACGATCCTGCTCGACGGCGTGGACGTCGAGGCGATCGAGCCCTGCCTGCTGCGGCGCCGCGTGGGGCTCGTGGGCCAGGTCCCGGTGATGCTGCCGGGCAGCGTCCGCGAGAACCTCCTCTATGCGCTCGCCGCCATTCCGGAGGACACGCGGCTCGTGCGCGCGCTCGCCGACGCCGGCCTCGACGCCTCGTTCCTCGAGCGACCGGCCGGCGAGCTGTCCGGCGGGGAGCGGGCCCGCGTCGCGCTGGCGCGCGCGCTCGTGCGCGATCCCGAGGTGCTGCTGCTCGACGAGCCGACCGCCGCGCTCGACGCGGACGTGGCGGCTCGCGTCGGGACCACGCTCGTCGCACTCGCCGGCGCCGGGATCGCCATCGTGCTCGCGACGCACGACCTCGCCTTCGCGGCGGGCGTCGCAGACCGCGTCGTGACCCTGCGCGACGGCGTCGCCGTCAGCGGCTCGCCGGCCGACCTCCTGACGTCTGCGCGCACGGAGCCGCCCGCATGAGCCAGCCGCTCGCCCAGGTGCTCGCCAGCGCCGCGTTCGTGCTCGCCGCCGCGTGGCTCGCCCACCGTCAGCGACTCGGCCTCACGCGCCCGCTGCTGATCGCCGCCCTGCGCGCGGCGGTCCAGCTCGCGGTCGTGGGACTGCTGATCGCGCTGGTCTTCCGCGTCCCGGCGCTCGCGGTCGCCTTCCTCGCCGTGATGGTGCTGACCGCGTCGCTGACCTCGGGCGCGCGGATGCGCCCGCTGCCGGGCGCGCGGCGCATCGCGGTCGGCGCGATCGCGCTGCCGGCGCTCGGCGCGACGGGCGCCCTGCTGGCAGTCGGCGCGTTCACCGCGACGCCGCGCGCGACGATTCCCACGGCGGGGATCCTGATCGGCGGCGCGATGCTCGCGACGACGCTCACCGGCCGGCGGCTCGTGGAGGGGCTCGCCGACGGCGCCGAGGAGATCGAAGCGCGGCTGTCGCTCGGCGACCGCGCGCGCGACGCGCTCGCGCCGCTCGCGCGGCGGGCGATCACGGGCGCGCTCGTGCCGCTGATCGACCAGACGCGCAGCGCCGGGCTCGTGACGCTGCCCGGCACGTTCGTCGGGCTGGTGCTCGCCACCG
>Ga0210410_10000364_pt1 | contig 53733 bp, 54 predicted proteins | sample IncBWC4MmetaG_FD_161058 | JGI IMG/M metagenome (GOLD analysis project Ga0210410, IMG submission 161058) | Forest soil microbial communities from Barre Woods Harvard Forest LTER site, Petersham, Massachusetts, United States - Inc-BW-C-4-M | ecosystem: Environmental > Terrestrial > Soil >...
GCTGTCCCTCGCTCTTGCACAGGCTCTGCCGCTTTGGGGCGCTACGGGCTCAGTTCCAGCAACGGGCGGTTCTGATCAACCGCCCGTTCGCTTATTCTGTCAGATTTGTTGGACACAAGGGGCGTATCGCGATCGTCACGAACGTAGGCAGCGGGATGCGATGGACGCGGGCAGCTTCACCAGACGAGTGTCGTTGCCGCGGACGGGCAAGGCGCGTGGTCCTGATCTCCCGACGCTGGGATCAAGTTTCGCAGGCGATAATCTGCGAAGCGACGGTGGCTAAAAAGCCCGGTACACCGGGGAGAGCGCGAAGATAGGCCGTTAAAACCATTGCGCAGGGAAGGCCGGAATGTTCGGCGGACCTGTAGTGACTAACGCGTGTGCTTATCTCACCGCACGCGCGGCTATGGGTGCGCAAAACACCCGGCCTTCCCTGCGCCCTCTCTGTTTTTCGGGGCGTTCGTAAGATGCAAAACTCGGGCACTTCGCGCCGCGAGAACGCGTAGCCGTGTTCTCCTCGTCATTGCGAGCGGAGCGACCTGTCCGCCGAAGCCTTGGCGAAGGCGGAAGCAATCCATCGCGCCGCAAGCGGAAATATGGCTTGCTTCGTCGCTGTCGCTGCTCGCAATGACGAGTCTGTGAAGCCAGTCGGACTACGATTTCTCCTTCAAGAAGGCCTGCTCGGACGCCACACCCGGTTTCCCCCCGTCACAAAACCCATTATGGTGACCGGCCGGTCCGTCCTGGGCGACGACGGATCACCAATGAAAATCAAAGGCTTAAGTCGAGTTTGAGCCTTTGGAGGATGCTTTGACGCGGTATATTTCGACGAGGGGCGAAGCTCCCGTTTTAGGCTTCTGCGATGTGATGCTGACCGGGCTTGCCCGGGACGGCGGCCTCTACGTGCCCGAAACCTGGCCGCAGCTCTCGAAAGACGAAATCGGCGCCTTCTTCGGCCGGCCCTATTGGGAGGTCGCTGTCGACATCGTGAAGCCGTTCGCCGGCGGCGAGATTTCCGATGCCGAGCTCGGCCGCATGGCCAACGAAGCCTATGCCACCTTCCGCCATCCCGCCGTGGTGCCGCTCGACCAGATCGGCCCGCAGCAGTTTTTGCTCGAGCTGTTTCATGGCCCCACGCTCGCCTTCAAGGACGTGGCGATGCAGCTCATCTCGCGGCTGATGGATCATGTGCTGGCCAAGCGCGGCCAGCGCACCACCATCGTGGTTGCGACTTCGGGCGACACCGGCGGCGCTGCGGTCGACGCCTTCGCCAATCTCGAGAATGTCGATCTCGTGGTGCTGTTCCCGAACGGCCGCATCTCGCCGGTGCAGCGGCGGATGATGACCACGACCGGTGCTTCCAACATCCATGCGCTCGCGGTCGAAGGCACCTTCGACGATTGCCAGGCCATCGTGAAGGGCCTGTTCAACCACCACGCGTTTCGCGACCAGGTTGCGCTGTCGGGCGTCAACTCGATCAACTGGGCGCGCATCGTGGCCCAGGTGGTCTATTACTTCACCTCCGCGGTGGCGCTCGGCGCACCGCAGCGCCTCGTCGACTTCACGGTGCCAACCGGTAATTTCGGCGACATCTTTGCCGGCTATGTCGCCAAGCGCATGGGCCTGCCGATCCGCACCTTGCGGATTGCCGCCAATGTCAACGATATCCTGCCGCGCACGCTTATGAACGGCATCTATGAGGTGCGCGAGGTGCATGCGACCGCCTCGCCCTCGATGGATATTCAGATCTCTTCGAATTTCGAGCGGCTGTTGTTCGAGGCGGGCGGCCGCGACGCTGCTGCCGTGCGGCGGCTGATGGAGTCCCTCAAGCAATCCGGCCGCTTCTCGCTGCCGGCCGCGATGCTGGCGAAAATCCGCGAGGAGTTCGATGCCGGCCGCGCCGACGAGGACGAAACGTCGGCCGCGATCCGGGCCGCCTGGCGCGAGGCCGGCGATCTCGTCGATCCTCATACGGCCGTGGCGCTCGCTGTTGCCGATCGCGACAATGCGGATTCGAAAATCCCCAACATCGTGCTGTCGACGGCGCATGCAGCCAAATTCCCCGACGCGGTGGAAGCGGCATGCGGCGTCAGGCCGCATTTGCCGGCCTGGCTCGATGGGCTGATGACGAAACCGGAGCAGCTCAAGATCATTGGGAATGACCAGGCCGCGGTCGAGAAATTCGTGCTGTCGGTCAGCCGCGCGGCCAAGCAAGGAGTAGCCGGATGAGCGTTGAAGTCACCAAGCTCGATACCGGCTTGACGGTTGTTACCGACACCATGTCGCATCTGGAGACCGCGGCACTCGGCGTCTGGGCCGGCGTCGGCGGTCGTGATGAGAAGCCGAACGAGCACGGCATCTCGCATCTTCTGGAACACATGGCGTTCAAGGGCACCACGCGGCGCTCCTCGCGCGAGATTGTGGAGGAGATCGAGGCGGTCGGCGGCGACCTCAACGCCGGCACCTCGACCGAGACCACAGCCTATTACGCGCGGGTGCTGAAGGCCGATGTGCCGCTGGCGCTCGACGTGCTCTCCGACATCCTCGCCAATCCCGCCTTCGAGCCGGAGGAGCTGGAGCGGGAAAAGAGCGTGATCGTGCAGGAGATCGGCGCATCGCAGGACACGCCCGATGATGTCGTGTTCGAGCATCTCAACGAGCTCTGCTATCCCGACCAGCCGATGGGCCGCTCGCTGCTCGGCACCGCCAAGACGCTGAAAGGTTTCGACCGCGACATGCTGCGCGGCTATCTCACGACCCATTATCGCGGGCCCGACATGGTGGTGGCCGCCGCCGGCGCCGTCGATCATGCAAGGGTGGTTGCCGAAGTCTCCGAACGCTTCAGGAGTTTTAACGGCGCTCCGGCGCCGAAGCCGCAGACGGCGATGTTCGGCAAGGGCGGCTCGCGCGTGGTGCATCGCGATCTGGAGCAGGCGCATCTGACGCTGGCGCTGGAGGGCGTGCCGCAGTCGGATCTGTCGCTGTTCTCGCTGCAGGTCTTCACCAACATCCTCGGCGGCGGCATGTCATCGCGGCTGTTCCAGGAGGTGCGGGAAAAGCGCGGGCTGTGCTATTCGATCTACAGTTTCCACGCGCCCTATACCGACACCGGTTTCTTCGGCCTCTACACCGGAACCGACCCGGCCGACGCGCCGGAGATGATGGAAGTCGTGGTCGACGTCATCAATGAATCGGTCGAGACGCTGCTGGAAGCGGAAGTGGCGCGGGCGAAGGCGCAGATGAAGGCGGGGCTGTTGATGGCGCTGGAAAGCTGCTCCTCGCGTGCCGAGCAGCTCGCGCGGCATATCCTGGCCTACGGACGGCCGCAGACGGCGGAAGAGCTGGTGGCGCGCATCGACGCGGTCAGCGTCGAATCGACCAGAGATGCCGCACGCGCCCTTTTGTCACGCAGCCGGCCTGCAGTGGTCGCACTCGGCAGCGGCCGCGGGCTCGATAGCGCAGTGTCCTTTGCCGAAGGTTTGACGAAATCGAGGGCGAAAGCGCGGCTGCATTAGCGCAAGAGATTTGCTAAGCTCGCGCATCGGGGAGCATCATCACCATGGCCCTGTTTCGTTTGCCATCCAGCGGACAGCCCGCGCTAGCACCGCGCGGTAACGGCCTGCTGCTGCGCGCGCCGCAGATGGCCGATTTCCTGCAATGGGCCAATTTGCGCGAATACAGCCGCGAGTATCTGACGCCATGGGAGCCGATCTGGCCGTCGGACGATCTGACGCGTTCCGGCTTTCGCCGCCGCTTGCGGCGCTACGCCGAGGACATTGCGGCCGACCGCTCCTATCCCTTTCTGATCTTCCGCGAGATCGACGGCGCGCTGCTCGGCGGCATCACGCTCGCCAATGTGCGCCGCGGCATCGTGCAGGCCGGCACTATCGGCTATTGGATCGGTCAGCCCTTTGCCCATCGCGGCGGCATGACCGCGGCCTTGCGCGTGCTGCTGCCGACCTTGTTCGGCGAGCTCAATCTGCACCGGGTCGAGGCGGCCTGCATCCCCTCCAACGCGCCCTCGATCAGGGTGCTCGAGAAATGCGGCTTTTCCCGCGAGGGCCTGGCGCGGCGCTATCTCTGTATCAACGGCATCTGGCAGGACCACCTTCTGTTCGGCCTGCTGCATGAGGATTTTCGAGGGTGAAACCACCACTATCGTATGAAAAGCGGTGCCTTGGGTTCGCCGCGATCGGATTGCTATAACCCCGCTTTGGGGGAAGAGAGACGGCCTCCTGGTCTTCACATGAGACAGAAATCTTCAATTCTTATCGCGCGCGCTGCCGCGCTTTCACTTCTGGTCGCCTGCAGCGCGCATGTCGCGCCTGCGTCCGCACAGTCGTTCACCGACAAGCTCAAGGGCCTGTTCGGCGGTAGCGACAGCAAGCCGCAGGAGCAACAGGCACCGCAGGGCGATCCGGACGAGCCGCGGGCGGCCGCCGACTGCCCGCAGGTGACGATTCGCGCCGGCGCCTCGACCTATGCGGTCGCGGCATCCGGCAAGCAGGCGGTCGGCAATGACGTGCGGTTCCAGGCGACCATCACCAAATTGGCGCGCGATTGCACCAGGACCGGCGGCGACATTACTGCGCGTATCGGTGTCCAGGGCCGTGTGATCGTGGGGCCGTCCGGTGCGCCGGCCACCGTCGAGGTGCCGCTGCGCGTTGCCGTGGTGCAGGGCGGCGTCGGCGAAAAGGTGATCGCCACCAAGGCCTATCGCACAACGGTAACCTTAGGCGAGGAAGAGAGCGTGCCGTTCAGCTTCGTGGCCGACGATCTGGTCTATCCCGCGCCGTCGGGAGCGGTCGCCGACAACTACATCTTCTATGTCGGCTTCGACCCGCAGCTGGTGTCGACCTCCGAAAAGCCGAAGCCGGTAAAGAAGAAGAAATAAATCGTTGCCCGGGGGTGATACGTAGGATGGGTTGAGCGCAGCGAAACCCATCCTACGAAAGCGTCGCGTGGCTTGCGCCTCGCAAACGCATCACCACCTAAAACCAATACCCAAAACAAAACCGCCGCGATTTCTCGCGGCGGCTCTTTTTAATGACGAATGATTTGGCTCAGTTGAGCTTTTGCCGCACTTCCGCGATGCCCTTGGCGAGCAGGTCGTCGGCGAGCGAACCCTTCACCGATTGCGACAGGATGGTGGAAGCCGCCTGCACCGCGGCGTCGGCGGCCGCGGCGCGGACATCGGCGACCGCCTGGGCCTCGGCGAGCGCGATCTTGCTCTCCGCGGTCTTGGTGCGACGGGCGACGAAGTCCTCCATCTTGGCCTTGGCTTCGCTGGCGATGCGCTCAGCCTCGGCATTGGCGCTGGCGATGATGTCGGCCGCCTCGCGCTCGGCGCTGGCGCGCCGCGCCTTGTACTCGGCGAGCACCTTGGCCGCCTCGTCCTTGAGGCGGCTGGCGTCGTCGAGCTCGGCCTTGATGCGCTCGGCGCGATGGTCGAGCGCCGTCAGCACTGTGCGGTGGACGCCCATCCAGGCGAAGCCGATCACCAGGAGGATGAAAGCGATCGCAACCCAGGTTTCCGGATCTAGGAACAACATCGAATTATCCCTTCAAGGACGCATCGACGGCGCTGGCCACCGCATTGCTGTCGGGGGCCGTGCCGGTGAGCCGCTGCACGATGGCGCCGGCCGCATCCGCGGCAATGCCACGGACGTTGCTCATCGCGCTCGTGCGGGTGGCGGCGATGGTCTTCTCGGCGTCGGCGAGCTTGACCGCGAGCTTGTCTTCCAGCGTCTTGCGTTCCGCTTCGGAAGCCGCGTTGAGCTTCTCGCGGTTCGCGCTGCTGATCGCCTGTGCTTTGGAGCGGGCCGAGGCCAACTCGCTCTCATAGGCCTTCAGTGCGGCTTCAGACTCGTCCTTCAGCTTCTGCGCCGCGGAAAGGTCGCCTTCGATCTTGTTCTGCCGCGCATCGATCACCGCGCCGACGCGGGCAGGGCGAAGCGGGAGGCAATGATGTAGAGCGCGACAAAGAAGACGACCAGCGACACCAGTTGCGAGGGGAAGGTGGACGTGTCGAACGGGGGAAATGCCCCGTGACCGCCATCAGCCTCGGTGTGAGCGCCGGTTCCTTTTGCTTCGCCATGACCTTCAGCCACGGAGTTCTCCTGTTGCTGTCATGCGCGCCGCCGGGAGGCGGCGCGAAACGGTGCCGCTCAGAGCGGAACGAACAGCAGAAGCAGCGCGATCAGCAGCGAGAAGATGCCGAGCGCTTCGGTCACGGCGAAACCGAAGATCAGGTTGCCGAACTGGCCCTGGGCAGCGGAGGGATTGCGCACCGCGGCGGCGAGATAGTTGCCGAAGATGACGCCCACGCCGACGCCCGCACCGCCCATGCCGATGCACGCGATGCCCGCGCCGATAAGTTTAGCTGCTGCCGGTTCCATTTTTTGCTCCTTGAGAAGAAAGACAGGTGTGAGGTGGAGAATGCCCGGGACCGCTTAGTGTCCCGGATGAAGGGCGTCGTTGAGGTAGATGACGGTCAGGATCGCAAACACATAGGCTTGCAGGAACGCGACCAGGATTTCGAGCGCGTAGATGGCGACCGTCAGGGCCAGCGGCGCCATGCCGCCGATCCAGCCGATGGCGCCGAGCGAGACGCCCAGCATGGCGACGAAACCCGCGAACACCTTCAACGCGATGTGGCCGGCCAGCATGTTGGCGAACAGACGCACGCTGTGCGAGATCGGCCGCAGAAAAAACGAGAAGATTTCGATGAAGACGACCAGCGGCAGGATGAAGATCGGAATGCCCGACGGCACGAAGATCCTGAAGAATTTCAGGCCGTTCTTGTAGAAGCCGTAGATCATCACCGTGAAGAACACCAAGAGCGCCAGCGAGAGCGTGACGATGATGTGGCTCGAGATCGTGAAGGCGTAAGGAATGACGCCGACGAGGTTCGAGACGCAGATGAACATGAAGATCGAGAACACCAGCGGGAAGAACTTCATGCCCTCGGCGCCGGCATTGCTGCGGATCGTCGATGCGACGAATTCGTAGGTGATCTCGGCTATCGACTGCAAGCGGCCTGGCACCAGCCTGCCTCCGGCGACGCCGCCGATCATCAGCGCCGCTGTCAGCACCACCGCCAGCAGCATGTAGGCCGACGAACTGGTGAAGTAGATGGCGTGATTGCCGATCTGCCCGATCTTGAAGAGGTTTTCGAGTTTGAATTGTTCGATCGGGTCGATGGTCATCGGCGCGGCTCTTGGTCCGCCGGCCCCGGGCCGGCATTCGAAATTCCAGATGTCATGACTTCCGCCGGTTCAGCGATTGCGGGAAATCCTGCCCGCAGATCTCACCACGTTCACGACGCCGGCAACGAAACCGGTCAGAACGAACACGATGAGACCGAACGGCGATGTCGACAGCAAGCGGTCACATCCCCAGCCAATCACCGCCCCGAGGACAACGCCCGCGACCAGTTCCGAGGAAAGGCGGAAGCCGATCGCCATGGCCGAAGCCCTGGCCGCACCGTCTTCGCTTTGACCTCCTACCTGGTCAGTCCCGATCTTCCGGTTGCCACGAATTTTGGACAACCGCCGATCCAGACTTCCGAGCCTTGCGGAAAGCGCAGCTTCGTCAGGCGATTTCTCGCGACTTCCATTTCCCTGGCCGTCCGTGCCTTCCGACATGTCGTGGAGACCCGATCCGACGCGCGTGGAAACAAAAATTGCGCCCCGTCGCCCTTAAAAGCCGCGCGGACCATACTGACCGCGTTTCACCAAGTCAAGATTGCGTGTTAATTGCTTACCTGTTTGATTCAATTGGCATATTCGCTCGACGCTTGGCTGGCTTCGAGCCTCGCCATCGCAGTGCAGCAGCTTGCATGCCAAGGAGCAAGTCAAGGATCGGTCTTGAAGGCGTCAGGCGGCTCTGTTCGGATGGGAAACGTTGTTGTTCACTTGCTTGCTGTCGGAGTGCTCATGTCGCGTCAGGTTGACTATTATTTTTCGTTCTCGTCGCCCTGGGCCTATATCGGCCACAAGGCGTTTCGCGACGTGGTTGATAGCTACGGCCTGAAGGTCAACCACAAGCCGGTCATACTGGTCGATCTGTTTTCGGAGACCGGCGGTCTGCCCTTGATCAAGCGTCATCCGGTGCGGCAGCGCTATCGCATGGTCGAACTGCAGCGCTGGCGCGACAAGCGCGGGCTGAACTTCCACTTCCAGCCCAAGCATGTACCGCTCAACGCGCGGCTTGCTGATGGCGTCGTGATCGCGGCGATCGAACTCAACCTCGAGCCCGATCCGTTTCTGCGCCGCGCCTTCAAGGCCGTCTGGGAGGATGAGCTCAATCTGGCCGATCCCGCGATCGTCGCCAAAATTGCCGATGATGCCGGTCTTCCCGGAGACAGACTGGTCGAGCGTTCCGGCTCGGACGAGATCAGCGCGGCCTACGAGCAAAACCGCCAGGATGCGATCACGTCCGACGTGTTCGGCTCGCCGGTCTACGTGCTGGATGGCGAGGTCTTCTGGGGCCAGGACCGGATCGAATTGCTGGCCGATGCATTGAAATCGGGCCGCAAGGCCTATAGCTCCCAGTCAAGCGCATGATCCGGAAAAGTGGGGACCGGTTTTCCGACAAGATCATGTGCAAGAAGTGGGGCGCTTGAGATTTGCGAGGCGGAGCCACGCCATGAACCCGATGTCTTCAGGAAATCTTTCCGTCGTCGTTGCGCTCAGCGCGTTATGCTTGGCCGGCAGCCCCGTAAGCGCCGAGACGGCGCCCGACAGCGACAACGGCCGCTACACCTTCTCGCCGACGGCCGATGGCGTCATGCGGCTCGATACCAAGACCGGTGCGGTTTCCAATTGCAGCAATTCCGCCGCCGGCTGGGCCTGCTACGCCGTGCCCGACGAGCGCAAGGCGCTGGACGACGAGATCGGCCGGCTGCAGGCGGAGAATGACAAGCTGAAGGCGCAGCTCGCTTCGCGCGATCCGGCCGCATCAGCCAAAAGCGAGGACAAGCCGGCCGCGCCGAACACGGCCGAAAACCAGCGCAAGATCGAAATTCCGCTGCCGAGCGATCAGGACATGGATCGCGTGATGTCGTTCCTGCAACGCGCCTGGAAGCGCCTCGTCGACATGGCCAACCAGATGCAGAAAGACGTTGCCAGCGGCGGCAAGATTTGAGGTGTCGTGACTGCTTCGATTACCCGCACCGCGCCTTCTGAAGTCACGGCGAACACGATCGTGACGTCGCAGCTCGCCGTGCCAACTCGCGGCAAGGGGTTTGTCAATCTCACCGGCGAGGTCGAAAAATTCCTGGGCGAGGCGAATGCGAAAGAGGGCGCGGTGACGCTGTTCATCCGCCACACCTCGGCGTCGCTGACGATCCAGGAGAATGCCGATCCGTCGGTGCTGGTCGATTTAGGGACCGCGCTGTCGCAGCTTGCGCCCGAGAATGCTCCCTGGACGCACGATACCGAAGGGCCGGACGACATGCCCGCCCATGTGAAGACCATGCTGACCTCGGTCTCGCTGCAGATACCGGTGGTGAATGGCGAGATGGTGCTCGGCACCTGGCAGGCCATCTATCTGATCGAGCACCGCTCGCGACCGCATCGGCGCGAAGTGGTGATGCAGTTTGCAGGGGCCACTACATGAAAAACCGGCCGCGGATTGCTCCACGGCCGGTCTGTCTCGTCGTACCCAGAGATCGGTCAGGTCGACTTGATGTCGACGTCCTTGGTCTCCGGCAGGAAGAAGAATCCGACGACCACGGTGATGGCCGCAAATATGATCGGATACCAAAGACCGGCGTAGATATCGCCGGTCGAGGCGACGATCGCAAAGGCGGTCGCGGGCAGCAGTCCGCCGAACCAGCCGTTGCCGATGTGGTAGGGCAGCGACATCGAGGTGTAGCGGATCTTGGTCGGAAACAGTTCGACCAGCATCGCCGCGATCGGGCCGTACACCATGGTCACGAAGATCACCAGGATGAACAGGAGTCCGATGATGGCAGCCACTTGCGGACGGAAGATATCGAAGGGATTCGACATCTTCACGATGCCCGCATCGCCCGCCTTCGGATAACCCGCGGCCCCGATCGCCGCCGTGAGCGCCGGGTTGGAGGTCTTGGCGTCGGTGTAGGGCACGTCCTTGCCGTTGATGGTCACCTTCACACCCGAGCCGGCCGGGCCGGGGACGGTCGTATATCTGACCGACGACTGGGCCAGGAAGGCACGGGCGGTGTCGCAGGCCGCGGTGAAGACCCGCGTGCCGACCGGGTTGAACAGGTCGCCGCAGCCTGCGGGATCGGCCACCACTTCGACCTTGGTTGCCTCAATGGCCTTTTCCAATGCCGGATTGGCGTTGGTGGTGATCATCTTGAAGATCGGGAAGAAGGTCAGCGCCGCGATCAGACAGCCTCCGAGGATGATCGGCTTGCGGCCGATCTTGTCCGACAGGGCGCCGAACACGACGAAGAAGCCGGTACCGAGCAACAGCGACCATGCGATCAGGAGATTGGCGGTATATCCGTCGACCTTCAGGATCGCTTGCAGGAAGAACAGCGCGTAGAACTGGCCGGTGTACCACACCACGCCCTGGCCCATCGTGCCGCCGAGCAGCGCCAGCAGCACGAGCTTGCCGTTGCTCCAGTTGGCGAAGGCTTCCGTCAGCGGAGCCTTCGAGCTCTTGCCCTCGTCCTTCATCTTCTGGAAGACCGGCGACTCGTTGAGGCGCAGCCGAATCCATACCGAGATGCCGAGCAGCAGCACCGATACCAGGAACGGGATACGCCAGCCCCAGGCCGCGAAGTCGGCTTCGCCGGTCGCGGTGCGGGTGAACAGGATCACCAGCAGCGACAGGAACAGGCCCGCCGTGGCGGTGGTCTGAATGAACGAAGTGTAGTAACCGCGCTTGCCGTTCGGGGCATGCTCGGCCACATAGGTGGCGGCGCCGCCATACTCGCCGCCGAGCGCCAGACCCTGCGCCAGTCGCAGTGCGATCAGGATCACCGGTGCGGCGAAGCCGATCGTTGCCGCGTTGGGCAACAGGCCGACGATGAAGGTCGACAGACCCATGATCATGATGGTGACGAGGAAGGTGTATTTGCGGCCGACGATGTCGCCGATGCGTCCGAACACGATTGCGCCGAATGGGCGCACCAGGAAGCCAGCGGCGAAGGCCAGGAGCGCAAAGATGTCGCGCGTCCCCGGCGGATAGGCCGAGAAGAACTGTGCGCCGATGATGGTAGCGAGCGACCCGTAGAGATAGAAATCATACCATTCGAAGACGGTGCCAAGCGATGACGCAAGGATGACGAATCGTTCGTCCTTCGTCATTCCCGCCGTGCCTGGATGCGTCGCGGCCATTGTGGACATTGTGAATCGCTCCCCGGATCGTTGATGCTAGGTTTGCCCCCAATGTGCCGGACCAGCCGGATCAATCCTGGGGTTTCCACCCACGGTAACATTGCGGTGAAAGCTGTCCAAATAAGACTTTTGGCTCTTTCACCGCTAAGTGCAATGCTCGGTGGGCGCGGTGTGAGTGGGCAATGGAGCTGTCGCTTATTGCAGTGCACAATTGCGATTAACTGCATTATGTCGAGGCGACAACGAGCGCTTGCATGCGTTATGCCAACGGAAGAGAATCGGAGTTGAAATTTCCACCGATCAGGCCTTCAAGAGCGCTGGCGGTTAGGCAAAGGGATGCGCAAGAAATCAATGACTGCTGCCAACACCCGTCTCGTCATTGCCGACGACCACCCCTTGTTCCGCGACGCCCTGCGGCAGGCCGTGGGCAGCGTCGTCGCCTCGGCGAAAATCGACGAAGCAGGATCGTTCGAGGATCTGACCTCGCTCCTGGAACGCGATTCCGACGTCGACCTGATCCTGCTCGACCTTTCGATGCCGGGCATCTCCGGCTTCTCCGGCCTGATCTATCTGCGCGCGCAATACCCGGCGATCCCCGTCGTCATCGTGTCGGCGAGCGACGACGGCGCCACCATCCGCCGCTCGCTCGATTTCGGCGCCTCCGGTTTCATCCCGAAGCGGTTCGGCGTCGAGACGCTGCGCGATGCGATCGTGAAGGTTCTGGAGGGCGACGTCTGGGTTCCACCGGATACGGATCTCAATTCGGCCGCCGATCCCGACATGACGCGTTTGCGCGACCGGCTGGTGACGCTGACGCCGCAACAGGTGCGGGTCCTGATGATGCTGTCGGAGGGACTGCTCAACAAGCAGATCGCCTATGAGCTCGGCGTCTCGGAAGCGACCATCAAGGCGCATGTCTCGGCGATCCTGCAGAAGCTCGGCGTCGAGAGCCGCACGCAGGCCGTGATCGCGGCCGCGAAGATCGCAGGCGCCCAGTGGCGCCAGGGCACACCGACGGAGCAGTAGCTTCTATTCCGCCGCGACCATCTGCTGGATGCGCCACTGGCCGAGCAGGGCGCGGAGCGAGGCCGGCTTCACCGGCTTGTTCAACACCGCGATGTTCTCCTCGCGCGCCGCAGCGCGGACATGCGGGCTGCGGTCGGCGGTGATCAGGATGGCGGGGAGGTTCTCGCCGAAGCGGCGGCGGATGTCGCGGATTGCGGCAACGCCATTGCCACGGTCGAGGTGATAGTCGACGAGGAGGCCCGTCACGCGGCCGCCGGCCGCCTCGATCGCCTCGACCGCGGTGTCGGGATCGGTAACCGCGATCACCTCGGCGTTCCAGGCCTTGAGCAAGGTCTTCATGCCGTCGAGGATCGCCGGATCGTTTTCGATGCAGACAATCCGCGCGCCTGATATCGGCGTCTGCGCCAGCGGCGTCGCGCTGGTCACGGCGGCGGTGTGGTTGATGGCGGCTGCGGTCGGCACCGTCACCGAGAACACCGAGCCGCCACCGGAATTGGCGTCGATCGCAATGCCGTGGTTGAGCACGCGCGCGATGCGCTCGACGATCGACAGCCCCAGCCCCAGCCCGCGCGCGATCCGCGCGCCCTGCTCGAGGCGGTGGAACTCCTTGAAGATCTCGCCGCGCTTGACGATGGGGATGCCGACGCCGGTGTCGTAGATGCAGATCTGCAGCGACGGTCCGCGGCGGCGGCAGCCGACCAGCACGCGCCCGTGCGGGGTGTATTTGACGGCGTTGGAGATGAAATTCTGCAGCAGCCGCCGCAGCAGCGCCCGGTCGGACTGCACCGGCAGCGACGAGGGCACGAAGGTGAGCTCGAGGCCCTTGGCGCGCGCGATCGGCGCGAATTCGATTTCGAGCGAGCGCATCAGATCGCCCATCTTGAAATTCGAGATCGACGGCGTCATCGCGCCCGCGTCGAGCCGCGATATGTCGAGCAGCGCGCTCAGAATCTCCTCGATCGCCTCGAGCGAGTCGTCGATGTTCTCGACCAGGCGCGAATCCTCGCCGCCGGTCTGGCGCTCCACCAGGCTCGTCACGTAGAGCCGCGCCGCATTCAGCGGCTGCAGGATGTCGTGGCTGGCAGCCGCAAGGAAGCGCGTCTTGGAGATGTTGGCGTCCTCGGCCGTGCTCTTGGCGAGCGCCAGCTCCGAATTGAGGCGGGTGAGTTCCTCGGTGCGGTCGCGCACGCGCTTTTCCAGCGTCGCGTTGGCGCGCTCCAGCGCTTCGGCCGCCTCGATCGACGGCGTCACGTCGGTGAAGGTGACGACGAGGCCGCCGTCGGGCATGCGGTTGGAGCGCACCTCGATCACCATATGGCGGTCGGGCAGGCGTTCCAGATGCGGCTCGCCCTCGGTCGTGTAGGCGGCGAGCCGCCGGTTCATCTCGCCGTCGGCGGACCCGCCGTCTCTGGTTCCGGTTTGGCTGATCACGCCGATGAATTCGAGGATTTCCCGCAAGGGAATGCCGATCTGCACCAGATGCGGCGGCAGCCCCAGAAGCTCGCTGCATTGCTGGTTCGAGCAGATCAGCTGCAGCTCGGTGTCGAACACGGCGATCCCCTGGCGCACATGGTTCAGCGCGGTCTGCAGGATCTCGCGGTTGAAATGCATCGCGGCGTGTGAGTCGTCGAGCAGTTTCAGCGCCGCCTTGGCCGACACCGTGCGCTTGCGGAGCAAGAGCGACATCACCAGGCGCGAAGATGCGGCGCCGATCGATGACGCGATCAGATGCTCGGCATGCTGCAGCAATTCGAAATCGGCGGGGGCGGCCGGATCGAGCCTGATATGGCGGGTCAAGGCAAAGGCCTCGAACGAGAGCCGTGCGCGCTCCGCCCCGATATATTGGGCGACCGTGCTCTCGATGTCCTGCACGGTGACGGTAGTGCGCCAGCGGCGGAAGCTCGGGGCGATCGGTGCGAGATCGCTCGGGACGAACAAGTCACCCTGCACCCGCTCGATGGAGGAGGGCTGGCGTGCCAGCGACAGCACGACATAGGTCAATACGTTAAGCGATAGCGACCACAAGACGCCGTGCAGCAGCGGCGGCAGGTCGGCGCCGAACAGCGCCTGCGGCCGCAGCGCCTCGAGGCCGAGCGGCCCGTGCTGCAATAACAGGATGCCGGCGGTGTTGCTGTCGAGGAACGACGGCATGAACAGCGTGTAGAACCACATCGCAAAGCCGACCAGCATGCCGCCGATGGCGCCGCGCGCGGTGCCGCGCCGCCACAACAGGCCGCCGAAGAAGGCCGGCGCAAGCTGCGCGATCGCCGCAAACGATAGCAGTCCGATGGCCGCAAGCTGGGTATGGCCGAGCGCGCGATAATAGAAATAGGCCATCACCATGATGGCGAAGATGGCAAAGCGCCGCGTCTTCAGCAGGAAGTCGCCAAAGTCCTTGCCCTCGCGCGATTGCGGCGAGCGTTGCAGCACCAGCGGCACGATGATGTCATTCGACAGCATCACCGAAAGCGCGACGCATTCCACGATCACCATCGCGGTCGCCGCCGACAGACCGCCGATGAAGACGAGGAGGGAAAGCAGCGGCGCGTCGCCTTCGATCGGCAGCGCCAGCACGAACATGTCGCTGTCGACCGCGCCGAACGGAAAGGTGACGAGGCCCGCGATCGCGATCGGGATCACGAACAGGTTGATGGCGACGAGATAGAGCGGGAACATCCAGCGCGCGCGGGCGACCTCGCGATCGCTGGTGTTTTCCACGACGCTGACATGGAACTGGCGCGGCAGCAGCATGATGGCGCAGAACGATAGCACGACCATGCAGAGGAAATTGCCGATGGTCGGCGAGTATTCGATCGCGCGCACCGCCTCCGGCGTCTTCATGGCGCGATGGATCATTTCCTGCGGGTCGAACATCCAGAAGGTGATGAAGGCGCCGACCGCAAGGAAGGCGACCAGCTTGACGATGGATTCGGCGGCCACCGCGAACATCAGCCCGTGCTGGTGCTCGGTGGCGTCGGCCTGGCGCGTACCGAACAGCACGGCGAACACGGCCATCGCCAGCGTCACCATCAGCGCGATATCGCCGATGATCGGAATCCTGGAGAAGGCCTGGTCCTCGCTCAGGATAACTTCGAGCGAGGAGGCCATCGCCTTGAGCTGCAGCGCGATATAGGGCACCGATCCGATGATCGCGATCAGTGCCACGGTTGCGGCAACCGCCTGGCTCTTGCCGTAACGCGCGCCGATGAAGTCGGCGATCGAGGTGATGTTCTGGCTTTTGGCGAGCTGGATCACGCGTCGAAGCAGCGGCGTGCACAGCCCGATCATCAGGATCGGGCCGACATAGATCGCGAGGAAATCGACGCTGGTGCGGGTGGCAAAGCCGACCGAGCCGAAGAAGGTCCAGGAGGTGCAGTAGATCGCCAGCGACAGCGGGTAGATGTACGGACTGGCGCGCCCGCGCTGCGTCGGCGACAGGCGGTCGCCGTAATGCGCAACGAAGAACAATAGCCCGATATAGCTGAAGGCGGTTGCGATCACGCCCCAGTCGTGGAGCATCGCTGCGTAACTCCTGTGCCGGCGCCCTTGGTTCCCTCAGGCGAAATCTAGCGTGTTGCGCCGGGGCAGGCGACAGCGAAATGTCAGATAAATCCGGGATTTGGGATCGTCGTTAAGGTGCTTGTCCCGTAGCCCGGGTGAGCGCAAGCGATACCCGGGAGGCCCCAGGGACGCCGGTCCCGCATGTCGCTTTCGCTCATGCGGCTACAAAGGCTTGCAATCCGCCGCCTACTCCGCCGCCAGCGACTTCCGCCGCAGCGGCAGGCCGAGCCGGTCCCAGACCTGCAGCAGCGCTTCGGCGAGGTGATCGATCAGGCCGTCGTCGTGATAGGGCGAGGGCGTGATGCGCAGCCGCTCGGTGCCCTTGGCGACGGTCGGATAGTTGATCGGCTGGATGTAGATGCCGTGCTCTTCGAGCAGCATGTCGGATGCCTGCTTGCACAGCTCAGGGTCGCCGACGAACAGCGGCACGATATGGGTGTCGCTCGACATCACGGGCAGGCCAGCGGCGGAAAGGATCGCCTTGGTGCGGGCGGCGCGATCCTGATGGCGCTCGCGCTCCCAGTTCGAGGCCTTCAGATGCTTGATCGCGGCGGTCGCGGCCGAGCAGATCGGCGGCGGCAGTGCGGTGGTGAAGATGAAGCCCGGCGCATAGGAGCGCACGGCATCGATGATGTCGGCCTTGGCCGCGATATAGCCGCCGAGGCAGCCAAAGGCCTTGGCGAGCGTGCCTTCGAGAATGTCGATGCGGTGCATGACGCCGTCGCGCTCGGCAATGCCGCCGCCGCGCGGGCCGTACATGCCGACCGCGTGGACTTCGTCCACATAGGTCAACGCACCGTATTTCTCGGCGAGATCGCAGATCTTCGAAAGCGGCGCGACGTCGCCGTCCATGGAGTAGAGGCTTTCGCAAAGGATCAGCTTCGGTCGCTCCGGACCCGCCGCAATCAACAGCTCTTCCAGATGCGCCATGTCGCTGTGGCGGAAGATCTGGCGCTCGCAGCCGGCCTGGCGCACGCCCTCGATCATCGAATTGTGGTTGAGCGCATCGGACAGAATGAGGCAGTTCGGAATCAGCTTGGCGATGGTCGGGATGCCGGTCTGGTTCGAGACGTAGCCTGATGTGAACAGCAGAGAGGCTTCCTTGCCGTGCAGGTCGGCGAGCTCGGCCTCGAGCTGTACCAGCGGATGATTGGTGCCGGCGATGTTGCGGGTGCCGCCGGCGCCGGTGCCGACGCGGGTTGCGGTCTCGACCATGGCGCCGACCACCTTCGGGTGCTGGCCCATGCCGAGATAGTCGTTGGAGCACCAGATCACGACGTTCCTTGCGCCCTTGGGCGAGTGCCACAGCGCATGCGGGAACCGGCCGGCGATTCGCTCGAGGTCGGCGAACACGCGGTAGCGCCGCTCATCATGCAGGCGACCAAGGGCGGCACTGAAAAACTGATTGTAATCCATCGCGATGACCTGGAACCGGATGCTGGAGAGTGTCGGCACCTTTTTAGAGCGTTTCCAGCTTGGCTGTCGAGGTCGAATAGGGCCCACCTGACGCATGGGCGTTCATATTTGAAATGGCAGCAAAACTGATCCCGATCAAAGCCTTGAGCATGGCTTCGGCGGTATGATCCAGTTCACTTTGCTGGGATTTTGCAGCACTTTCGTTCAAGGCGCGGCAAGGAGCCGCGCGCCTTCGGCTCAGGTCGTCCTGAACCGGAGCACGCCGTCGGTCTCCTGCGCGGTCAGGCGCCCCTCGACCAGCATGTAATTGACATGGGCGATCAATTCGCCCGAGGCAAAGCCCATCTGGTGGGCGTCCAGCACGTGCTTGTGGAACACGACCGGCACCAGTTCCTTGGAGGTCTGCGGAACGTCGCGGCAGGCATCCGCGATCAGCCGGCAGCGCTCCTCGTGATGATCGGCGAGCTGCTTGATGCGCGTCTTCAGCCCATAGAAGGGGACGCCGTGGCCGGGCAGCACCAGCACGTCATAGGGCAGCGTGGTGGTGAGACTCGCCAGTGAAGCCAGATATTCGCCGAGGGAGTTCTGCTCGGGTTCGACCGCCCAGACGCTGACATTGGGCGAAATCTTGCTCAGCACCTGATCGGCAGAGAGGAACAGTTTGTCGGCGGCGCAATAGAGCATCACCTGGTCGAGCGCGTGTCCGCCGCCGGTGATCACCTTGAAGCGACGCGTGCCGATCACGACCTCGTCGCCATGGGTCAGGCGATGATAGGACGCCGGCAGCACCGAGACCCGCTTCAGATAGTCCTGGCCGCGGCCGAGCAGCTTTTCGGTGAGGTCCTCGTCCATGCCATGGCGGCGGAAGAACAGCCGCTGCGCATTGCGCCGTTCCTCGGTGCCGCGGTTCTGGTGATAGACCGATTGCAGATATTCCACCTGCGACATGTGGAGCGCGCAGTTGAAGCGCTCGGTGATCCACCCCGCAAGGCCGACATGATCAGGGTGCGAATGGGTCACGATCAGGCGCGTGATGTTCACGCCCTTGAGCGGCCCTTCCAACAGCGTGGTCCAGGCCGCGATCGACTCCTCATTGCCGAAGCCGGAATCGATCATGGTCCAGCCGTCATGATCGGCGAGCAGATAGATGTTCACATGGTTGAGCCGGAACGGCAGTTTCAGCCGTACCCACAGTACGCCCGGCGTCACCTCGACGGCCTGGTCGATCCCCGGATGATTTTCCCAGGGGTAGCGCAGGGCGTCGGCGGAGGACTGAAGTGAGTCTGTTCGCTTGTCCATGCTACCGGCTTAGCGGTACAGGCGGCGCGGCGCCAGCCCGAAATCTCATGTCAGGTGATCATTCCGGGAAGCGGTAATCCGTCATTCCGGGGCGATGCGCCAGCATCGAACCATGGGGCGCAATTGCGCCCCTGAGAATCTCGCGCCGCAACCTCCAGGTTCCGGGTCCGCGCTCTCGCGCGCCCCGGAATGACGAGTTGAGCTACGCCGCGCGGATATTGCCCAGGAACGCGTCGATTTCGGCGCGCAGTCCCTCGGCTTCGCGGCGAAGCGCGGCGGAGGCGTTCAGCACGTCGGCTGCCGCGGCGCCGGCTTCGGCGGAAGCGGCCGAGACGCCGGCGATGTTGCCGGAGACTTCCGTGGTGCCGCCCGCGGCATGCTGGATGTTGCGGGCGATCTCGCGCGTTGCAGCGCCCTGTTCCTCGACGGCGGCGGCGATTGCGGTGGTCACGTCGTTGATTTCGCCGATGGTCTGGCCGATGTTTCTGATAGCGCTGACGGCCGAGGTCGTCACGTTCTGCATGCTGGCGATCTGGGCGCGGATTTCGTCGGTCGCCTTCGCGGTCTGGCTTGCAAGGCTCTTCACCTCCGAGGCGACCACCGCAAAGCCGCGGCCGGCTTCGCCCGCACGCGCCGCCTCGATGGTGGCGTTGAGCGCGAGCAGATTGGTCTGCGAGGCGATCACCTGGATCAGGTCGACGACGACGGAGATGCGGCTCGCATTGTCGGCGAGGCCCTGCATGGTGGCATCGGTGGCGCCGGCTTCCGCAACCGCTTTCCTGGCGATCTCGGCCGAAGTCACGACCTGACGGCCGATCTCGGCGATCGACGACGACAATTGCTCGGTGCCGGCGGACACCGTCTGCACATTGACCGAGGTCTCTTCCGCGGCGGAGGCGACCGCGCTCACCAGCGCGTTGGATTGATCGGCGGTGGACGACATGCCCTGCGCCGTCATCTGCATCGAATTGGCCGATTGCTGCAGATTATCGAGCGCCGCACGCACCGCAGCCTCGAACTCGCCGATCCGCGCCTCGATGCGCGAGGTGCGATCGGCCTTGGCGAGGCGATCCTGCTCCTGGTCGGCGGAAAGCGCGCGCGCCTTGACCATGCTGTCGCGGAACACCTGCAGCGTGTCCGACATCGCGGCGATCTCGTCGTTCTGACTGGAGCGGAAGATTTCGCTGTCGAGATCGCCGTTGGAGAGAAGCTGCATCGAATGCTGCAGGCCCTTGATGCGCCGCAGGATGTTGCCGCCGACATAACGCCAGACGAAGAGCGCCGAGCCGAGCAGGGTGGCAGCGCCCAGCGCCAGCATCACCATGGTCGCAAAGGAAATCTGCTCGCGCGCCTGGAAGGTCGAGGCGTTGGTCTCCTTCTGCACGCCGTCGACGAGCTGCTGCACGCTGATGTCGAGGCCGATATTGAGCTTGCGGGTTTCCTCCAGCACGGTCTGGCCGTAATCGGCGGCATCGAGCTCCTTCTCGCGCAGGCTGAAGACGCCGGTCTTGCCGGTGCCGAGTGCGAGCAGCTTCTCGGCGGCTTCGCGCAGCTTCTTGTTGGCGGCATTGTCCTGCAACAGATCGAGGTTGGAGCGCAGGCGCCCCTGCGCCGTCTTGAAGTCCTTTTCGATGTCGTCGAGCTTGTCGACCGAATTGGCCGACAGCGCCGCGCTCAGGTCGGCAGCCGCGAGATTGCCGCTGGCGACGACGTTGCCGAGCTGGCCGATGGTCTGTGCGGCATCGTTGGCGTCGCTGGCGGAAAGGTTGGCCGAGGCGAGGATGGCGTTGACCTGGGTCTGCGCATCCAGCATCACGGGGCTTGCGGTCGCGACGAACTCGCCCTGCGCCGCGCGCAGCGCGTCATATTGCTTGTCGTGCAGGGCGGCGACGTCGAGCCGCTCGCGGGCGGCCTTGGCCAGGCTCTCGGCGGCGTCGTTGATGCTCTTGATGGTCTCGTTGAGCGCGCCGACGACGGTCTTGTCGGCGCCGAGCTCGATGATCTCGCCGAGCTTCTGCTGCGTCTGCTCCTGGATCGCCTTCATCTTCTTGATGCGCTCGTTCAGCGCATCCGAGCTCGATGCTGAAAGCAACGCCGGTCCCTGCGCCGCGAGGCTCGCGGCCTGCGCCGACAATTGCAGGCTCGCGGCCAGCCGCGGAATGTCGCGCCCGGAGAGATCGACCATGCGCACGCCGAGCTGCTGCAGCACGTAGCCTGCACCTGCGGAGATCACGATCGCCATGCCGGCGATGACGGCGAAGGCGGCAAACAGGCTGCCCCGCACGCCCCATCGCGGCCGCAACAAGCCGAGCACCTTGCCGAGACCCAATCGCACCGCCATTGCCTGCCCCCGCCGCTACCTATGCAAGAAATACGGGCGGGAGTATCGCGGTAGTGGGTTAATAAAATTGGGAGAAGACCCGATTTTACGCAACAAAAGAAGCCGGAAACGAAAAAGGCCGGCGATGAGCCGGCCTTTCGTTAAGACTTGGTTTCGCTTGCGCGAGGGTCGCGGCTCAGTAGCGCGCGACGACCGGGCTGCCCCAGTTGAAGCGGTAGTTCACGCCGGCCTTGATGACGTGGTCGTCGGTGGTGAAGGTGCCGGTCGGCACCAGAGCGGCGGGCGCCGTGAAGTTGGCGCTGCCGAAATTGTAGTACTGATACTCGACCTTCGCCGACCAGTTCGGCGCGAACATGTATTCGACGCCGGCGCCGACGGTGTAGCCGTTGCGGTGATCGCCGGAAGTCGCGAACGCGACCGGCACGCCGCCGAGCGTCACGTTCTCATTATTGTCGGAATAGGCGTAGCCGCCCTTCACATAGAGCAGGCCCGGACCCCAGGTGTAGCCGACGCGGCCGGTGATCGAGCCGAGGCCGCGCTGGCTGTTGGTATAGGCAAAGCCGCCCGGGAAGGCCGCGCCGACGCTGCCGCCGAGCCAGCTGTACTGGCCTTCGACGCCGACCACCACGTTCGGGTTGAACTGGTAATCCCCACCGACCTGCAGACCGCCGAGGAAGCGGCCGTTGCCGTTGTTGCCGGTGGCGAGGCCGTTGAAGTTGTTGTCGCTGGAGAACACGCCGCCGACATGGCCGCCGACATAGAAGCCGGTCCAGTTGTAGATCGGTGCATAGGCGGGCGCCGCCTTCTGGTAATAGGGCTGGCGGTAGCCGAGGTCAGCGGCGTGAGCGGGCAGCGCCGCGCCGATGGCTGCGATCGCGACCGTGGCGAGCAGAAACTTCTTCATTGGTTTACTCCAGACACAGAACCAAAGTGGCGCCGCGTAGCGACGGCGCCATCGATGCCTCACGAAATAAACCGCATTTGAATAAAAAGCTGTCACTCGCCCACCACGGCGATTTCGAAACGCGTGTGTTGGGAGTGAAAGGTTTTCTTGTGCCTAACGGGACCTTAAGGAGCGCCGGAGAAAGGCTCAAGGCAGCATCTCTCGCGTGCCGCCTTGGCACAGGCGGGTTAAGGCACGTTAAGCATCGGCCAAGTTAACGGGAGCGGGGCTTCTGGCGGCTGGCCTTCCATTCGAGGAACTCCTGGTAGAGCGCCTGATCGTCCGGACTGAGCGCGCGCGCATTCGCACCAAGCGTGCCCGGCGGAGCGGCTGAAGTAACGGGTGCCTTGCGATCGATCCAGTCCTGCGCCGCCTTGAAGCGGGTCCAGCCGGCGACCGGCGCCGTCAAGGCGAGCTCCTGCCATTTCGGATGAAATGGCGGTTGCTGTAGCTGCGCCGTGTGGGAGAACAATGACTCGACCAGCAACGCGAGCCGCTGATAACGATCGCTGCCCGATTGCCAGTTGTAGGAGGCAAGGAGGGCTTCGGCCGCAATGGTGCCGACCCGCGTCGAGGGGTCAATCAGGCTGGGATAATCCTCGGCCGAGAGCTCGGCCGGCAGATAGTCCTCGCGCAGTGCCTTGTCATAGTCCACGGCGACGAGATGCAGATTGGGATCTTTGACCTCTTTCAGCCATGGCACCGGCTTGCCTTCGACAGCGATGATCGCGTCGATATCGCCCTTGCGCAGCATCCCGAGCGCGATCCTCGGCTCTATATAGAGAAGATGCGGTTTGATGCCGAGGCTCTCCAGCACGTTGATCGAGGTCACGAACGTGCTGGAATCCGGCAGGTCGACCGCAACCGTCTTGCCGTCGAGATCCTTGATGCTCTGGATCGCCTTCGGCGCCAGCACATGCATTTCCTCGTTGAACATCTTTGTGACGTAGACGAACTGATTGCGGATGTTGTCCGCGAAGCCCTTGCGCTCGAGATAGGCCAGCGTGTCCTTGCGCACGATGCCGGCATCGACGCCACGCAGCAGCAGGATGTCGGCGACAGCCTGGACCGAGCCACGGCCCATCACCGGCAGGATGCGCAGATCAGTTCCCTTATCCAGCACGGAGGCAAGGTCGGCGCCCATCTCCGCGTAAGTCGACCCGAACGCGCCCGTCATCAGTGTGACGGTGTTGGCATTGAGCTGATTGGCAAGGTCGCGCTTGGCGTTGCCGTAGCGGAAGATCGTCTTGAAGGAGTCGCTGACGGCGCCGGCGTCGACGCCGCTGCGCACCGGTCCGAACTTGTTCCACCGTCCGCCGTTGAATTGCATCATCCGCATCTGCTCGAGCGGCGCATGGTCGCTGGCGCTGGTGTTGACCACGATACCCGGAATCAGCATTGGAACCCGCACGCCCTTCAGCGACGCCGCCTGCTTTGCGATGTTGTCGCGCGAAAGATCATCGCCACACTGCCGGAGCACATCGACCATCAGATTGGCGATCACATAGCCGTATACCGTGAGCACATTGGTCTTGGGCGTCTCCGGCAGATAGCGTTCAATGAACGCGGCCCATTCGCGGAATGCCGGATCGGTGGCGGCTTCGGGATCGTCTTCTTCCAGGGTATAGCCTGCCGAAAAAATCCCTTCGGCGTTTTGCAGGCCGGCCGGCTGCAGCACGGCTGCGACCGATTCCGACACCTGCGAGATGAAGTGCTCGGGCTTCCAGCCAAGCTCGGCGACGCGCCGGATCGCCATCGTGGCGAATTTCGGCGTCGTCACGTCAAGCAGGATGTCCGCGCCGGAGGCCCTCAACGTCGCGATCTGCTGGTTGAGGCTGGTGTCGGTGACCTTGTAGCTCGCCTGGGCGACGATCGGAATCTTGCCGCCGAGCCCGTCCGTCAGGCCCTTGATGTAGTCTTTGCCAAAATCGTCGTCCTGATAAAGGATCGCGATCTTGCCGCCGTTTGGATGCTTCTCCCGCATGTATTGCGCGTAAATGTGAGCCTCGGTCTGATAGCTCGGCTGGAATCCGAACGTCCACGGGAACTCGAGCGGCTGGTCCCACATCGACGCGCCGGAAGCGACGAACAGCTGCGGCACCTTGTTGCTGTTGAGATAGGGCCGCGTCGCTGCGCTGGTCGCGGTGCCGAGCCCGGCGAAGATGAAGAGGACCTTGTCCTCCTCCACCAGCTTTTTCGTCTGCTCTACCGCCTTCTGCGGATTATAGCCGTCGTCATATGAGATGAAGTTGATCTTGCGACCATTGATGCCGCCCTCGGCGTTGACCTTGCCGAAATAGGCGGCGATGGTCTTGCCGATGATGCCGTAGGCGGAAGCGGGACCGCTATAAGGCATGGTGTTGCCGATCCGGATTTCATCATCGGCGGCGCGCGACGATGTTACCTGGCTCGACAGCGCAAAGGCCGCGAGCGTGGCGGCGCATGCGGTCGTCATGCGGCCCGGGGCGTGCCGTTTCTTGGTGGTGGTTCGCATCATGTTCCCCTGTGTACATGTGCCCCCAAGTGTTTTGCCCCAAGTGTTTTGCCCCAGGTGTTTCGGTCGGCGCGAACCTCAGCGCAGCGCCTGAAGCCGCTGCCGGGCTTCGAGCGATCCGAGCTCGGCTGCTCGCTCGTACCAGGCGCGTGCTTTTGCCGGGTCGCCCTGCACGCCGATCGCCCGCAGGTTTGCAAGCACGGCAGAATCGAACGTTCCCGCCAGAACGAAGGCAGCCTCCGCACTGCCGCCTTCCGCAACATGCTTCAGCATGAGGCGCGCGCTCGCAATGTCACCGGAGGCAATCAGGTCCCGGCCGCGTTTCAGCAGGGAGGCAATCTCATCCGGCGGAAGGGCAGGGCTAGCGCTCGCGGCCGGAACGGGGCTTGGGATGGGCGTGGCAATTTCTGGCCTGGCCGGTTCGACGATCGCATTTGCGGGCGGGCTTGTCGGTCCGGGAGATTTCGGGGCCGCGATGTCGTTGGGCGGAGCCGCGGCGAGTAATGTTTCGGGCGGCACCGCCGGTTCGTCGGCGCGCGTCATCTTCGCCTGAGCCTCGGAAACCTTGGCGAGATCGCCGAGCGTGGCGGCGGCAAACGAGTTGCCCTTTGGCGCCCGCTCTTCACTCTTGATAATAATATCGGCGTTGGTCGCGGGAGGAGGCACGAGATTCACCACGACCATGGCCGCGATCGCGGACAAGGCCATCGCGCCGAGAAGGCCCGCAACCAGCACCAGGCCGGACAGGCCATCTCGCGGCGGTTGCGGCACGAACCGCGGCTTGAGCTCGGACCAGATTCTCTTCGCCCTGTCCTCTCCGCTCTCATTTGCGCTCTCATTATCATCCTGGCGCCGGCGAGGTTCTGCGCCCCCGCGCAGGCTCGGTTCCGTCAGCCGGAACCCGACCGCGGTTTGCGGATCTGCGGGCGGTTGCGGTGGGAGCCTGGCGGATTCTCGCTCGAGGCGCTTGGCCGCCTCCAGGACGTCTTCCTCGAGACGGCGCGTCTCGTTGTCTCGCTGTTGCCTGTTTTGCGGGTCGCTTACCCAAGGTACCGCTCGCTGCAGCTGCTTGTTGGTATCGTCCTCGTCCAGGGTACTCATCACTAAACCTCCTGTCGGCCGATCTACGGCGCGGGAGCCAAAACAAGCTGTATGATGTGGTAAGGCCCGCGCGCTACGGCGTTCGTGCGGTCAAAAACGCTCCTCGGCGCGCCCAAAATCCACGCCATCGGCCAGGTCGGGTGAAATCGGGTTCCGTTCGGCATGCGCGAGCCCTCGCCCATTCGCGCCACCGTTCGGCGCCAAATTGTGAAGCGCGGTCACGGCTCTTTGATTTTCAGCTCTTGCGAGCCTCATCGAATTTCTTGTCAGGACCGCAAAGGCGATGAGGCGATTATGTGTTCATTTTCTGGCGGAGATCTTGCGACGCCCTGAAGTTGCCGTGCACGCGGATCAATCGCCGCTCTTGCTGTGCTGTTTTGATACACGCCGATGAAGGGCCTTTAGCCACGTCGTGCGTTCGCCACTGACGGTGCGGCCGCGCAATGCTCCGGTGGCGCCTCGCCTCTGATGGCGCAGAAGCGCGAACGCGCATTGTCGCCGAAATAGAGTGTGCCGGCGTAGAGATTGCCGAGGACCACGCCATCGAACAGGTAGGGCTGGTCGTCCTGTCGCAGCGTCATGTGCGGGCCTTCGCGGCTCCAGCGTCCGGAGAGCGTGGGCTGGATCGGCTTGCCCCTTGCGGCGTCGCGTCCGTCCTCACGATAGCTGCCGTCGCCCCTCATGTGCCAGGTGTAGATGTAATTGGGAAAGGCGTCGGGAATGATCGCGGTCCAGACCGCGCCTGCTTCGCCGTCGTCGGCCTGCTCGGCTCGTCCGCCTTGCGCCGGATCGCACAACAACGCGCAGAGCATCAGGAATGCGAATGGCCGCCGCATCATGCGCTAGCCCAGTCGCCGCTTCACTTCTTCTTTCATCTGCTCGCGGAACTCCGCGCGCCGCGCCGGGCGATCCTGCTCGCGCACGTCGAAGCGGTCGAAGACGTTGAAGCTCTCCAGGATCGGATGCTTGTCGCTCGCCATGGCGAGGATGCGGAGCTGCTTGGCGACGGCATCGCTCGGACCCGAGACTTCCCAGCGGCGGATCGTCTCGGCGCCGCTGGCGGGCAGGCCGCAAAGTTTGGCCATGTCGGCCGGCGAAAGCTGCCGGCCAAGGGCCTCGCCGAGATCGGCGCGCAATTGCTTTAATTCCGGACCCGTCATCTGAAACCGTTTGCCAGCGAATCGGCTGACCAATGCCGCAGCCGCCAAAACGGTTTCATCTGCTATCGATGCGGCCAGAAAATGGTGACGCTCGGCTATTTCGTCACCAACTCCTCGATTGCTACAGGGAAACGGCGCACACGGATGCCGGTCGCATGCCAGACGGCGTTGGCGACCGCGCCGGCCGAGCCGGTGATGGCGATCTCGCCGACGCCCTTGATGCCGAGCGGGTTCACATGGGGGTCGTGCTCCTCGATCAGCAAGGCTTCCATCGAGGGGACGTCGGCATTCACCGGCACATGATATTCAGCGAGATTGGCGTTCATGATGCGACCCGAGCGGTGATCGACGATCGCCTTCTCATGCAGCGCGAACGAGACGCCCCAGATCATGCCGCCGAGATACTGGCTCCGCACCAGATGCGGATTGACGATGCGGCCGGCGGCAAATGCGCCGACCATGCGCGTGACGCGGATCTGGCCCAGATCGGGATCGACTTTGACTTCGGCGAAGACCGCGCCATGCGCGCGCATGGCGTAGTTGGTCTGCGCCGCCGGGTCCATGGCGCCATCGCCGCGCGCCTCGATCTCGGCAACGCCGGCGCGCGCCAGAATCTCGCCAAAGCTTTCGCTGCGGGCCTCGTCGTCGCGCCGGAACAGGCGGCCGTCGCGCGCGACCACGCCGGCATTACCGGCACCGAATAGCGGCGAGCGCTGGTCGCCCATCGCGAGCTCGGCGAGCTTGCCGATGACCGCCGCGCCGGCGTTGTGGATCGCAACGCCCACAGTCGCGGTATGCGCCGAGCCGCCGGCAATGCCCGCGTCGGGCAGGTCGGAGGTGCCGGCCTTGAACTCGATGTGCTCGAGGTCGAGCGCGAGTGAATCGGCGGCGATCTGCGCCAGCGCCGTCCAGGCGCCCTGGCCCATGTCATGCGCGCCGGTCTCCATCACGCCGGAGCCATTGCTGCGGATCACCGCGCGGGCTTGGCCGGCGAACATCAGCGCCGGGAAGGTCGCCGTGCCCATGCCCCAGCCGACCAGGAAGCCGTTCTCGTCGCGCATCCGTCGTGGCTGCTGCGGCCGCTTCGACCAGCCGAATTTTTCTGCGCCTTTGGCGTAGCATTCGCGCAGCGCCTTGGAGGAAAACGGCTTGCCCGTGATCGGCTCGACCTCGGCATAATTCTTCAGGCGGAAGTCGAGCGGATCGATGCCGCAGGCTTCCGCGATCTCGTCGATGGCGCTTTCGAGCGCGATCGATCCCGTCGCTTCGCCGGGCGCGCGCATGAACAGCGGCGTGCCGATGTCGAGCCGCACCGCATCGTGCGAGGTTGCGATTACGGGGCTCGCATAGAGTGAATGCGAGGCGTCGGCCGCGGGCTCATAGAAATCATCGAAGGTCGAGGTCGTGATCTTCGCGTGATGATCGATTGCGGTGAGCTCGCCGTCGGCCGTGGCGCCCATGCGCAGCCGCTGGCGGGTGGCCGAGCGATGGCCGACCGGGCCGTACATCTGGTCACGGCGCAGCACGAGTTTTACGGGACGTCCGACCAGCTTGGCGGCGAGGATGCCGAGAATCTGTGGTCCGGAGATCAGGCCCTTGCAGCCAAAGCCGCCGCCGAGGAACGGGCTGCGGATATGGATCTTCTCCGGTGAGATACCGAACAGGCCGGCGATCCGGCCTTGCGCCATCGCAAGCCCCTGGGTGGGCGTGTCAATCGATAGCGCGTCGCCACTCCAGGAAGCGACGATCGCATGCGGCTCCATCGGATTGTGATATTGCGGCGGCGTTTCGTAAGTCGCCTCGACGCTGTGCGCGGCATGTTTCAGCGCGTCATCAGCGTCGCCATGGGCGACGACGGCGGGATGGCCGATGCCGACCGCAGGCGGCACATAGCTCTCGGCGGCGTCGAGCGTCGAGCGCGCCAGCTCGGCTTCGTAGCGCGGCGACAACAGCGCAGCGCCTTCGGTCGCCGCTTCCAGCGTCTCGGCGATCACGACCGCAATCGCCTGGTTGGCGTAGCGGACGGAATCGTTCTGTAACAGCTCCATGCGGAACATGAAGGGATTGGTTTTGGCGTCGGGGTCTTCCGCCAGCGCAGGACGGTTCTGCGGCGTCATCACCTCGACGACGCCGGGATGGCGTTTCGCCGCGGCGACGTCGAGCGAGACGACGCGGCCGCGCGCGATGTGGCTCACGGCCATCACCGCAAACAGCATTTTCGGCGGATGATTGTCGGCGGCATAGCGGGCCTCGCCCGTCACCTTGAGCACGCCGTCGCGGCGCGTCAGCGGCTGGCCGATGCTCGATCCGTGCCGGATATGGGCGGGGTCGCGGGACAGCGTGATCTCAGACATTCAGGGCTCCGATGGCGGAGGAGAAGGGGGAGGCGGGAAGGGCCGGCACGCGCTCCGGCGTGCCCTGGGCAGCCAGCGTCAGCGCGCGCACGATGACGCGTTGCGCGAGCTCGATCTTGAACGCGTTGTTGCCGGATGGCTTGGCGTCGACGAGCGCTGCCTGTGCCGCGCGGCGGAACGCAGCGTCGCTCGCCGCCGATCCCGCGAGCTGGGCTTCGGCCGAGCGTGCACGCCACGGTTTTGGTGCGACGCCGCCAAGCGCGAGCCGCGCTTCCTTGATCACGCCGCCTTCGATGACAAGCCCGGCCGCAGCCGAGACCACGGCAAAGGCGTAGGAGTTGCGCTCGCGCACTTTCATATAGCGAGCATGCGCGGCGAAGCTCTTTGCGCTGGCGGGCAGGCGAACCGCGACAAGGAGCTCGCCGGGTTCGAGCACGCTCTCGCGCTCCGGCGTCGTGCCGGGCAGGCGATGCAGCGCATCGAGTGCGATCTCGCGCCGTCCATTGCGGCCCTCGATCTCCACGACGGCATCGAACGCCGCCAGCGGCACGCAGAAATCGGATGGATGAGTGGCGATGCAGCCTTCGCTCCAGCCGAGGATGGCGTGCAGGCGGTTGTCGCCGCCGGCGGCGTCGCAGCCCGAGCCGGGGCTGCGCTTGTTGCAGGCGCTCGCGGTGTCATAGAAATAGGCGCAACGTGTCCGCTGCAGGAGATTGCCGCCGACGGTCGCGGCATTACGCAACTGCGCCGAGGCTCCGGACAGCAGCGCTTCGGCGACCGCGGGATAGTGCTTCGCGAATTTTTCGTCATGCGCGAGGTCGGCATTGCGCACCAGCGCGCCGATCCGCAAGGAACCGTCGGCGAGACGCTCGATGCGATCGAGCCCCGGCAGGCGCGTGACATCGACCAGCCGCGACGGTTGGACGATGCCGCCCTTCATCAGGTCGAGCAGGTTGGTCCCGGCGGCGAGATAGGCTGCGCCGGGCGTGCTGGCGGCCTTTACCGCCTCGGCAACGCTGGCCGGGCGCACATAGTCGAACTGGTTCATGCCGCGCGCTCCGTCTTGGTGTCCTTGAGAATCTTTTGTGCTTCGAGCACGGCCTCGGTAATCCCCGCATAGGCGCCGCAGCGGCAGAGATTGCCGCTCATGGCTTCGCGGATGCGCTCGGGATCATCGCCGGCCTGTGCTTCCGCGATCAGGCCGATCGCGCTCATGATCTGGCCCGGCGTGCAGAAGCCGCACTGGAAGCCGTCATGGGCGATGAATGCGGCCTGCAGGGGATGCAGATGCTCGCCCTGCGCCACCCCCTCGATGGTAAGAATGTCGGCGCCGTCATGGCTTGCGGCCAGCGTCAGGCACGAATTGATCCGCCTGCCGTCGACCAACACGGTGCAGGCGCCGCATTGGCCGCGGTCGCAGCCCTTCTTGGTCCCGGTGAGCTGAAGCCGCTCGCGCAAGAGGTCGAGCAAGGTGACGCGGGGGTCGTCGAGCGTCATTTCGCGCCGCTCGCCATTGACGGTGAGCCGAAGAGACAAATTCATGCGATGTTCCGATCGGTGCTATGGTCAAACGAAAGCGCAACGGGCACAGGTCATCAGCCCGTGAATCGCTGCGATCCGCGAGTGGCCGCCGAGGTGACGGCTGGACTGGTTGGCGTAACGGGATTAGTTATACGGAGGGTTCCTCCGTTTATCAAGAGCCGGCCGATCAACTGCCGGTGACGAGACGTTTGGGATGGAGATTGGTTCCGCAAAAAGCTCCCGCAAGCCGCGCGCCGACGCGCTGCGTAACCGCGAGCGCGTGCTGGAAGCCGCAAAAGCCGTGTTCAGCGCCGGCGGGCCGGATGCGAGCCTGGAGGCGGTCGCGCGCGAGGCCGGCGTCGGCATCGGCACGCTCTATCGCCACTTCCCGACGCGCGAAGCGCTCTATGAAGCGGTCTATCGCCGCGAGGTGGAGCAGCTCAGCGAGCTGGCGGAAGAATTGAAGGGTGAGGCCGCGCCGGTCGAGGCGCTGCGCCGCTGGCTGCGTTCCAATGTCGAGTTCGTCGCCACCAAGAAGGGCATGGCCACCGCGCTTGCGCTCGCCGCCGGCCCGCCCTCGGAGCTGACGGCCTTTTCCTTCGAGCGGCTCACCAAGGCCATCAGGATGCTGCTTGAGCGCGCGGTTGCGGCCGGCGAAGTCCGCGCCGATATCACCCCTGAGGATTTGCTGCGCACATTGGTGGGCATGTGCATGCTGCACGACCAGCCTGGCTGGCAGGCGAGCGTGATCCGGATGCTCGATGTGCTGGTGGACGGATTGCGCGCGCAGTCAGACGCCGGCAAGCCCGTACCGCGGCGGTCGCCGAAACCTTGAGCCGCATATCGCCCATCCGGCGCAGCCCTTGAAAGGCGAGCGCGATTCATGCTGACGTTTGGCGAGACAAGGCCGAGCGCAACGCGGCGTCGCGGCTCGCCTTGAAACGAAAATGCGATCGGGGGAAACATGTCGCTTGAGAGTGCAGCGGTTGCGCGCAGTTCCGAAATGACTGGTGAGGAGCGCAAGGTCCTCGTCGCCACGCTCGTGGGCACGACCATCGAATGGTACGACTTCTTCGTCTACGCGCAGGCCACGGGTCTTGTCTTCGCCAGCCTGTTCTTCGCGCCGATGAATCAGAACAATCCGCTGCTGGCACAGATCGTCTCGTTCGCAACGCTCGGCCTGTCGTTCCTGTTCCGGCCGCTCGGGGCCATCGTGTGCGGCTCCCTCGGCGACAGGTTCGGCCGCAAGAATGTGCTGGTGGCGACGCTGGTGTTGATGGGCGCGGCGACCGCGCTGGTCGGCGTGCTGCCGACCTATTCGCAGATCGGCGCGCTCGCCCCGGCGCTGCTGATCTTCCTCCGCATCCTGCAGGGATTTTCCGCCGGCGGCGAATGGGGCGGTGCCGCGCTGATGTCGGTTGAGAATGCGCCCATCGACAAGCGCAGCTTCTTCGGTGCCTTTCCGCAGATCGGCACGCCGCTTGGCATGATCCTCGCCACCGGCGTGCTGTGGATCCTGACCACGACACTCGGCAAGCAGGCGATGATCGAATGGGGCTGGCGCATCCCGTTCCTGTTCTCGATCGTGCTGATCGTGATCGGCATCGTCATCCGCCGCACCGTCGAGGAATCGCCGGTGTTCAAGGCCATGCAGCGCCGCCACCGCGAGTCCTCGGCGCCGATCGCCGAGCTGTTCCGTAGCAACGCAAAAGAAATCCTGCGCACCGCGCTGATCTTCATGGCCAACAACGCGGCGGGCTACATCCTGATCGCCTTCATGATCAGCTATGGCGCCAGCACGTTGAAGATGCCGTCCGACCAGCTTCTGCTCGCCAGCACGCTCGCGGCCGTCAGCTGGTTCATCTTCACGCTGCTTGGCGGCGTGCTCGGCGACAAGCTCGGGCGCGTGAAAACCTTCCAGATCGGCTATGCCCTGATGGTGCTGTGGGCGGTGCCGATGTGGTTTTTGATCGACAGCCGGGACGTGACGCTGTTCTTCGTCGCCGCCGTCGGCCTCACCATCGCGCTCGGGCTGTCCTATGGCCCGCAGGCCGCGCTCTATGCCGAGATGTTCCCTGCCAAGGTCCGCTACTCCGGCGTCTCGATCGGCTACGCGCTCGGCGCCATCCTGGGCGGCGCCTTTGCGCCGATGATCGCGCAATGGATCATCGGCACGACCGGCGAGTCCTGGCGCATCGGCGTCTACATTGCCGCGCTGTCGGTGATCTCGCTGATATCAGTCTCCACGGTAAAGGACCCGCAGGGAGTTGATCTCAACGTTCGTGATAATGCCGCATAGCGCGGTATAAGACGGCACCTCGCTTGATGCTCGGTGCCGTTGGAGTTTTGCAAATGAAGCCGCATGTCGCTTGTATCGTCTCCGCCAGCCTCGATGGCCGGATCTGGCTCAGCCGCTGGAGTCCGGACCCATCGCAATTGCAGGGGCTGTTCGAGCGCGTGCATGACGAACTCGGCTGCGATGCATGGCTGGTCGGCCGCACCACCGGCCGCGAATTTGCCAAGCGGGAATCCTATCCCGCTCAAACCAGAGAGACCTTCCCTCGCGAGCACTGGTTCGCGCGACGTGACGCGAAAACCTATGGTGTCGTGCTCGACGCCCATGGCAAGGTCGCCTTCGGCCGCTCGGACATCGGCGGCGATCCCATCGTCGCTGTCCTTGCGAAAAAGGTGTCCGACGCGCATCTCGCCGGGCTGCGCAGTGAGAACGTCTCCTATATCTTCGCGGGCGAAAGCGAACTGGATCTCGCTCTCGCCCTGGGCATTCTCAACCGCGAGCTCGGCGTCAAACGCCTGCTCGTCGAGGGCGGCGGCACCACCAACGGCAGCTTCCTCCGCGCCGGGCTGATCGACGAAATCCATTTGGTCCTGAACCCCGCCGTCGACGGGACTCGTGGGGCTCCGAGCGCGTTCGACTCGCCCGACGAGGGGCCGAACAAGGCGCCGCTGCAGAAGATGACATTGGAAAGTACCACGCCGCTCGACGGTGGTGCGCTGTGGCTGCGATATCGGGTAGAGAACCAAGTAGGAAGACCCTGATGTGGAAATGCGGCCGCAAGCTGCCGCAAGCGGGACTGACTGGCGTGTTTAACGATGGAACGATCCACCTACTTCACTAGAGGCGTACGTGTTGGCATCGTCTTCACTTTGATCACGACGGCGACGCTCGTTTATCTTGTCTTCTTCGCCCAGAAATTCCATTTCGCCCTGACGATGGGCGCGATCATCGCCTTTCAATTGAGCTTCATCTGGACATGTGCGGAGTTGATCGACGGCCCGGACGAAGAATTGCCGCCTGAAGACGATGAGCCGCCGGATGGGAATTATTCGTATTGAGCGGCAACGCGACCGCTTGCCGATCTCGTCTATTGAATGAGCGATCTGGCCACGGCGATGAAGGCATCCAGCAACGGCGAGGAACGGCCGAAGGCGATCGCGAGCTCATATTCGACCGGCGTGCCCGGTCCGGTGAGATCGCGGAATACGATGCCTGGCCGGTTCGCAGTGGCGATGACGCGGGTGACCAGGCCTACACCCATGCCGCCGGCGACAAGGCTTGCGATCGTGTCCATCTGCAGCGCTTCCTGGCCGACGCGCGGTACGAAACCGGCTTGCGCGCAGGCGATCAGCACCCGCTCATGCAGGCCCGGCCCCTGCCTTGCCGGAAAAATGATCCAGGGCTCCGAGGCCAGATCCGCCAACGCGACCGATTGGCGCTGTGCCAGCGGATGATTCTCCGGCAGGGCTGCGACCATCTGGTTTCTGGTCAGCACTTCGGCATTCAGTCCGTCGGCGTCGCGCAGCGGCGGGATCACGAAGCCCACATCCGCTTCGCCGGATTGAATTTTCGCGATCTGTTGTCCTGTCATCGCTTCCGTGAGCGTCAACTCGACTTCGGGATATCGTTCGCGGAACGCGCGCAGGACGGCTGGCAGGATTTCGCGAGCGGCGCTGGCCACGAACGTCACACGAAGGGTGCCGGACAGTCCCGCGCCGGCTCGCCGCGCCGCGACGATCGCGCGTTCGGCCTGCACGACGGTGCGTCGGCACTCACTGAGAAACACCAGCCCCGCGGGGGTCAATCGCTCGATTCGATTGGTCCGTTCGATCAACAGCGTTCCGACTTCTTCTTCGATCTGCTTGATCGCGACGGTCAGCGGCGGCTGCGCCATATTCAAACGATCGGCGGCGCGTCGAAAGCTCAGTTCCTCGGCAACGGCAATGAACTGTCGCAACTGACGCAGTTCGATCATGGTTGGCCCTGGCGCTCCCGTATCATTGGACGCAGAGCCTAGCAGCTGGAGGCCGGAAACACGAACGCTTTCAGGGCTCGCTACGCCCCTGCGCGCCCCGCGCCATTCCGTTCTCTACGCGGCGTTCGGCCGCAAGCGAGCAACGGTCAATACCAGCACGATCGAGACTACGAGCAACGCCGTGACGTAGAACAGGCCCGCGGAGAAATTGCCGGTCAGGTCGCGGAGGAATCCGATCACGGCCGGGCTCACCGCCGAACCCAGCAAGCCCACTGCGCTGATGAGGCCGATGCCCGCCGGCCGCGCCGCTTCCGACAACAGCGCCTGCGGCAACGTCCAGAACGTCGCCATCGCGCAGAACGCGCCGGAAACGGTGAAGACAAGACCAACGAGCCTCAGCGCGGGCGCGGGAAAGAAGATCACCAGCAGCCATCCAGCCGCCGCCATGCCCAGCGCCGCGATCACGTGCCACACTCGTTCCTGCGTCCGGTCGGAATTGCGGGTCCACAACGGCATCAGGATCAGTGCGCAAATCGCCGGTATCGCGGTTACGAAGCCGATCTGCGACAGCGAATAGGCCTTCAGCACCTCGCGCACGATGGTCGGGATCCAGGTGGCATTGGCATTGATGGTGTTGACCAGGCAAAAATACGCCAGCGCCAGCAGCACGATCTTGGGTTCAAACACCTGCTTCCACACCGGAGCGCTCGTCCGGCCCCCGGACGCCGGCTGATCTTCCGCGAGCAGCGACGTCAGCGTGCGCTTCTCCGGCTCGCTCAGCCAACTGGCGTCTTTGGGTTTGTCGGTGAGATAGGCGTAGGCGATCAGGCCGAAGATCGCCGCCGGCAATCCCTCCAGCAGGAACAGCCAGCGCCACCCCTGCAGGCCCAGCGTTCCATTCAGGTTGTCGAGGATAAGGCCGGACACGCCGGCACCCAGCGCCATCGCCACCGGCTGTGCCATCATCAGATAGCCATTGGCACGGGCACGATGCGAATTGGGAATCCAGTAGGTCAAATAGAGCAGCACGCCGGGCACAAAGCCGGCTTCGAGCACGCCAACCAGAAATCGGATCAGATAGAGGCTGTTGGGACCGACGACCAGCATGGTTGCGGCCGAGGCGAGACCCCATGAGATCAGGATACGGGCGAGCCAGACGCGGGCGCCATAACGCGCCATCAGCAGGTTGCTGGGGATCTCGCAGGCGACATAGCCGATGTAGAAGATCGAATTGGCGAGGCCGAACGTCGTGGCGGTCAGCGCAAGGTCCTTGTTCATGGACAAGGCCGCAAAACCGATATTGATGCGATCAAGATAGTTGAAGATATAAAGGACGAAAAGAAACGGAATGAGGCGCAGCCAGACGCGCCTGATGGCTGCCGTTTGCTCTGTTTTGACAGACGCGCCGCCCGCCACCGAAATCGTGGTCATGTTCGTTTCCCCAGTATTGTTGTTGATTGAGGCTTGCCTGCTTCTGGCGGCAGGCTTCCGCCCTTTTTGCTATGCGATCAGTTTCTTCACCGGCGTTGGATCGAGGTTGAAGATGCGTGCCGCATTCAGGCCCAGGATGTTGCGCTTCGCCTGCTCGCCCAGGAACGGCAGATCGCAGATTTCCTGCGGCAGATCGAAATCGAAGTGCGGCCAGTCGGACGCGAACATCAGCTGGGTTTCAGCTCTGATCATCTCGAGGGTGTTTTCCAGCGCCTTCGGATGTGTCGTCTCCATCGGCTGCGTCGTGTAGAAGCAGTTGTGGTTCATGTACTCGCTCGGCAGGCGCTTGAGCTGTGGCGCTTCCGAGGGACGCATCAGATACTGATCGTCGAGCCGCTGCATGAGGAACGGCACCCAGGCCAGGCCGCTTTCGACCCACAGCGACTTGAGCTTCGGAAAGCGCTCCGGAATTCCGTTGAGCACCCAGTTGGTCATGTGCACCATGTTGCACCAGGCAAAACCCAGCGCATGCATGCCGAGAAAGCGATTGACCGTCGCGAGCGAAGGATCCTGCCAGTGGTAACCGGCGTGAAAGGCCAGCGGCTTGCCGGTTTCCTCGATCATGGAATAGAGGCGCATGTAGTCGTTGTGATGCACCGGCTTGTTGCGGGTGCTTGTCACGCAGAAGCCGATCACGCCCTTCTTGTCGCCCAGCATCTTGACCGTACGCTCCGCTTCCTGCGGCGTATTGAACGGCAGGTAGATCAGCGACTTGATCCTGTCGTCGGCGGACAGGATGCGGTCGATCAGCCAGCGGTTGTAGGCGTTGCCGAGCCATACCTCCATCTCGGCCTGCGGATGCATGCCGAGAAACAGCATAGGTGTCGGGAATACCACCATGTTGTCGACGCCGAGCGAATCCATCGCCCGGCGCGTCAGGGTGACGTCGCGATGGACGTCGGTCTCGGTCACGATTTCCTGCTGGCCGTCCTGATGCGGAATTCGCCCGCCGACCGATTGATAGCGCAGGCCGAGATCTCCGTTCAGCCCGTACGGTGGCGCGCCGATTCGCTCGGCTTGGAATCGCATCGCATTGTCGCGGACGACGGGATCTTCGATATAGGTGACGATTTCCTTCCACGACACGGTTTCGACGTGATGGGCGTCGATGTCGCAAACGAACCAGTCCTGAAGGCCGCGCCTCAGCGCGCTTCGCCTGGCGTGGGCGAGGACGTCGCGGGTGTCGGTGTGGACGCTGATCTCCTGCACCTTGGCGTATTGCGGTCCGATCTTGCCGTGAACGTTCATGATTGGCGGCCTCCGAACAGGTTTTCTTCGTCCGGGCGCCGGCGATACCACAGCGCCAGCTCCATCGGGCCGAGATGCAGCGCGCGCAACATCTCGGACACGGCCGACAGCAATTCGGTGGGAGTCATCTCGCTGTCGCAGGTGCCTGCGATCGGCGAGAAGGTACGTTCCTCGCCGTCCGATTTCGCGACATAAAGCCGGATGGCGGCGGTCAGGATCTGCGCAACCGCTTCGTCGGAGACGCGCGATGCCTCGCCTTTCTCAACTAGCTCGCGGGAGGTGCGAAGCAGATCCGGCGCGATCGCGTCGATCCAGCCGTATTGATCGTTTCTCGGCGGGCTCTTCGGGTCCGGTTCAGACATTGACATAGATTTCTCCGTCTCGGATCGACAGATCGGCCTTGCGCAGCCGAAGCCGGTCGCTGCCCTGGTTCAAGCCGGTCTTGATGTTGAACTCATAGCCATGCCACGGGCAGACGATGTGGCTTTGGGCTTCGTCATATTCCTGGGTGCGGACGGTCATGTCGTCCGCGACGGGCTCAAGCACGCGTTTCATCAGGCGGCCCTGGCACACCGGGCCGGCGCGGTGGGCGCACCGGTTGTGCCAGGCGTAAAACGCGTCGCCGATGCGGAAAACGCCGACCTCGAATTCGCCGCATACGACCACCTTGCGGTCGCCGTCGGCGTAATCGCCGACATTCCCAGCCATGTATTCGGCCATGGGGTTTCCTCCTTGTTCTTGTTGGCTCGAACGCGAGCGGACGCCTGCTGCTGGCCGCGTCGTTCAGGCTGCAGCGGCCGTCAGTGTTCTGCCGAGCCGAACGTCATCTTCGGCGGCATCATCTGCGGGGACCAATACTTTGTTCGGAAGGAGCAATAGGCCGCACGTATCGCGCCGGCGCGCTACTCCGGGCGCTGGCTTTTGTTTAGCGGCAATCGCGTTGAGTACGGCCGCGCACGAAGCGGGAACGTGCAGACGTCGGCACGACCAGGCTGTTGATTTTTGCGGTACGTCTGGTGCTGCCGGACAGGATTGAACTGTCGACCTCTCCCTTACCAAGGGAGTGCTCTACCACTGAGCTACGGCAGCATGCCGGGGACGAAAAGATCGGACATACGAGAATCGGCCGATACGGCACCCGCGAGCGGCCGGTTCTTGCCACAAGGCCCTCTTGCGCGCAAGCACGCAGGCTTCCGGGATGGCGGATAAAATCTGCCGGAAAATCAAGGCCGGACGGCGGCCGGCAGCCTCCTGCGCGACGGTCGCGCCCGGCCCGGTTCCGGATTTTGCTGTCCGTCCGCCGTTCCCTCGCCGGCTAACCGCGATCCCGAAACACGCTATGCTGCCGAATGCGCAGCAAAAATAGGCAAGACGGGACGGCCATGGCGGACGATAAGGGCAGGGGCGGCGAGCCGGCGCCGCGCGTGAAGGATTCGCGACAGGATCGCCTGAAATCGGCCCTGCGCGAAAATCTCAAGCGGCGGAAAATGCAGGCCCGAGAGCGCGACAAAGAGCGCGCCATAAAAAATGACACGGCAGCGAGCGATGATGACGCCTCCCCAGATGGGGAGCTTGGCAAGCGCGCCGACTAGCTTTATCGCCGCGCGTTGGTTTTTGGTGAGTTGAGAGACGCTGATGGCAGCCGACGGTGAGATCGATCGCGAACGCGAGTTCAGGGTGCGTGTCGAAGAAGGCCGGGCGTTTCCTCGCCTGGAGCAGACCTTTCCCAACCTGACGGACGCCGAAATCGCCCGCATGCGCCGGTTCGGCGAACTCCGGAGCTACAAGGATGGCGAGCGCCTGTTCGAGACCGGCAAGCCCGGACGGGGCATGTTCGTCGTGCTGTCGGGCCATGTCGCGATCAGCCAGCGCGATGGCCTCGGCCACGTCACGCCGATCATCGATCAGGGGCCGGGGCAGTTTCTGGCCGAGGTCGGCCAGCTTTCGGGGCGCGTCGCGCTGGTCGACGGCCACGCCGAAGGCAGTGTCGAGGCGCTGCTGATCCCGCCCGACAAATTGCGTGCGCTGCTGGTGGCCGAGGCCGATCTCGGCGAGCGGATCATGCGCGCCCTGATCCTGCGCCGCGTCGCGCTGATCCAGGGCCATGCCGGCGGCCCTGTGCTGATCGGTCCGTCCAATTCCGCGACGGTCGCGCAACTGCAAAATTTCCTCACCCGCAACAGCTTTCCGCATCATCTGCTCGACCCCGAGCGCGACCACGATGCGGCCGAAATCATTGCCCGCTATTCGCCCTCGCCGTCGGATTGGCCGCTGGTTGTGACCATCGACGGGACCGTGCTGCGCAACCCGACCGAAAACCAGATCGCCCGCGCGCTCGGCATGATCGGCGGCTCGCGCGGCAACAAGATCTACGATGTGGCGATCGTCGGCTGCGGGCCGGCGGGGTTAGCTACCGCGGTCTATGCCGCCTCTGAAGGCCTTTCCGTCGCGGTGCTGGATTCGCGCGCCTATGGCGGGCAGGCGGGCGCCAGTGCGCGCATCGAGAATTATCTGGGATTTCCGACCGGCATCTCCGGCCAGGCACTGGCCGGCCGCGCCTTCAGCCAGGCGCAGAAGTTCGGCGCCGACATCATGATTCCCATGAGCGCGAAATCGCTCAATTGCGAGCGGCGGGACGGCGCCTTTGCGCTGATGCTCGACTGCGGCGACGAGTTGCGGTCGCGCGCCGTCGTGGTGGCAAGCGGCGCGCGTTATCGCCGGCCCGATATCGAGAACCTCGACAAGTTCGAAGGCCGCGGCGTCTGGTACTGGGCCTCGCCGGTCGAGGCGCGGCTCTGTGCCGAGCAGGAGGTGATGTTGGTCGGCGGCGGCAATTCGGCGGGACAAGCCGCGGTGTTCCTGTCCGGCCATGCGCGCAAGATCACCATGGTGATCCGCGGCGGCGGCCTGGGGGCCAGCATGTCGCGTTATCTGATTGAGCGCATCGAGGCGACACCGAACATCGAACTGTTGTTCAACACCGAGATCGCCGCGCTCGAGGCGCGGGAAGATGGCTCGCTCGGACGCGTGCGCTTGAAAAGCCGGCTGGCGACGGAGGAAAGCACCTTCGAGCTGCGCAATCTCTTTTTGTTCGTCGGCGCCGATCCCGCCACGGGCTGGCTCTCTGGCTGCGGCGTCACGCTCGACCGCGGCGGCTTTGTCGCCACCGGCGCGCAGTCCGAGCTCAATCTGGGGCGGCCGATATCGCTATTGGAAACATCGGTGCCCGGCGTGTTCGCCGTCGGCGACGTGCGCTCGGGCTCGGTCAAACGCGTCGGCGGCGCGATCGGTGAGGGAGCACAAGTTGTGGCTGCATTGCACGGCTTTCTCGGCGATGCCGCAAAGCCCGCGCTTTAACCCCTTATCGTGACACGATGGCGAAAGGCCGCGCGCATTTTGAGATGACACATGTCATCTTGCGTGTGGCAATTCCACGGGAGCCGTCATAACATACCGCCGTTTCCAACGGGGGAAGTGTGCTATGTTGTTGGGTCTGAGCCTATCTGCTTTCACCACGCTTCACGTCGTCATCAGCCTGATCGCGATCGTTGCCGGTCTCATCGTGATGTTCGGCATGCTCGGCCCCTATCATTCCGGCGGCCTGGCCGGAATCTTCCTGCTCTTCACCATCCTGACCAGCGTCACCGGTTTCATGTTTCCGTTCAACGGCGTCACGCCGGGGATATTGATCGGAATCCTGTCGTGCATCCTGCTCGCGATCGCCTGCCTCGCGCTTTATGCGATGAAGGCCGCCGGGCCCTGGCGCTGGATCTATCTGCTGACCGCGCTGATCTCGCTTTATCTCAACGTCTTCGTGCTGGTGATCCAGAGCTTCCTGAAGATCCCGCCGCTGCATGAGATCGCGCCCGGCAACCCGCCGGCGGGACCCGCCTTCGCCGTGGTCCAGGGCATCGTGCTGGTGTTCTTTATCGTCATGATCATCCAGGTGTGGCGCCGCTACAGGCCGGTCTAGTTTCGCCGAACACGACGATTATATCGGGCGCGTCGGGGGCCGATCGCGATGCGATCGGCTGTTTAATCAATTTGAAAAGAGAAAGGCTGGCCCATGCCGACGATCAAGACCAAAGACGGCGTCGATATCTTCTACAAGGACTGGGGCTCCGGTCAGCCCATCGTGTTCAGCCATGGCTGGCCGTTGTCGGCGGATGACTGGGACACGCAGATGCTGTTCTTCCTCCAACACGGCTTCCGCGTCATCGCCCATGACCGCCGCGGCCATGGCCGCTCGAGCCAGGTCGCCGACGGTCACGACATGGATCATTATGCCGATGATCTCGCCGCGCTGACGTCGCATCTCGATCTGAAGAACGCCGTCCATGTCGGCCACTCCACCGGCGGTGGCGAGGTGGTGCATTATATCGGCCGTCACGGCGAGAGCCGGGTGGCGAAGGCGGCAATCCTCTCGGCCGTGCCGCCGCTGATGGTGCAGACGCCGGCCAATCCCGGCGGCCTGCCAAAATCGGTGTTCGATGGCCTGCAGGCGCAGCTGGCGGCCAATCGCTCGCAGTTCTATCGCGATCTGCCGGCGGGGCCGTTCTATGGCTACAACCGGCCGGGCGCCAAGCCCTCGGAAGCGGTGATCCAGAACTGGTGGCGGCAGGGCATGATGGGCGGCGCGAAGGCGCATTATGACGGCATCGTCGCCTTCTCGCAGACCGATTTCACCGAGGACCTGAAGAAGATCACAGTGCCGGTGCTGGTCATGCATGGCGACGACGACCAGATCGTTCCTTACGCCGATTCCGGTCCGCTCTCGGCGAAGCTTCTCAAGAACGGCACGCTGAAGACCTATAAGGGTTTTCCGCACGGCATGCCGACCACGGAAGCCGCCACCATCAACGCCGACCTGCTCGCCTTCATCAAGGGCTGAGGCACGGCACGAACTTCTGGGACGAGCCTCCGGGGTGCCCCGCGCCGCGGAGCGCGGGTCGCGAAATCCCATCAATTTGCCGCAAATTTCGAGGCTTTTGCGGGCGCGCCCTTCACTTTATAGTCGAAGCCCAACAAGAAGCAGGAATTTGTATGGACCGTATTCGTATCGTCGGCGGCAACAAGCTCAACGGCACCATTCCGATTTCAGGCGCGAAGAATGCGGCATTGCCGCTGATGATCGCGGGCCTTCTGACCGACGAGACGCTGATCCTCGACAACGTGCCGCGGCTCGCCGACGTCGCGCAACTGCAGCGCATCCTCGGCAATCACGGCGTCGACATCATGTCGGCGGGCAAGCGGCCGGGCGACCGCGAATATCAAGGCCAGACCCTGCACATTTCCGCGGCTGACATCATCGACACCACGGCGCCGTATGAGCTGGTGTCGCGGATGCGCGCCAGCTTCTGGGTGATCGCGCCTTTGATCGCGCGCATGCGGGAGGCGAAAGTGTCGCTGCCCGGCGGTTGCGCGATCGGCACGCGGCCGGTTGACCTCCTGATCATGGCACTGGAGAAGCTCGGCGCGGATATCGCCATCGACGGCGGCTATGTCATCGCCAGGGCGCCGGACGGCCTGCGCGGCGGCACGATCGATTTTCCCAAGGTGACCGTGAGCGGCACCCATGTCGCACTGATGGCGGCGACGCTGGCGCGCGGCACGACTGTTATCACCAACGCCGCCTGCGAGCCCGAAATCAAGGACGTCGCCGACTGCTTGAACAAGATGGGCGCTGATATCACCGGCGCCGGCACGCCGCGCATCGTGGTCGAGGGTGTCGACAAACTCCATGGCGCCCGGCACACCGTTCTGCCCGACCGCATCGAGGCCGGCACCTATGCCATGGCGGTGGCGATGACCGGCGGCGACGTCCAGCTCGCCGGCGCGCGGCCGGAACTGCTGCAATCGGCGCTCGACGTGCTGAAGCTGGCTGGCGCCGAGATCTCGGTCAACAATGAAGGCATCCGCGTCGCCCGCAACGGCGCCGGCATCAAGCCGGTGACGGTGTCGACTGCGCCGTTCCCGGGTTTCCCGACCGACCTGCAGGCACAATTGATGGCGCTGATGGTGCATGCGCAAGGCGCGTCCGAGATCACCGAGACCATCTTCGAGAACCGCTTCATGCATGTGCAGGAGCTGGCGCGGTTCGGCGCCAGGATCAGCCTCGATGGCGAGACCGCACGGATCGAGGGCATTTCGCAATTGCGCGGAGCGCCGGTCATGGCGACCGATCTGCGCGCCTCGGTGTCGCTGGTGATCGCGGGCCTCGCCGCCGAGGGCGAGACCATGGTCAACCGCGTCTATCATCTCGACCGCGGCTTTGAGCGGCTCGAGGAGAAGCTGAAGGCCTGCGGCGCGTCGATCGAGCGCATTAGTGACTAGCGCGTGGCGCCGCAGCTCAAACTGATCGCGCTCGATGCCGACGACCTCGCGGTGATCTCCGCCCATGTGCAGGACGCGCGTGTGGCGCCCGCCGATATCATCTGGCGGCAGGCCGAGAAGCGGCTCGTGGTCGGCATGAACCGGCTCGATTGGGAGCAGGCGCTGTCGGGCGAGACAAAGCCGAGCCGGCTGGTCGCCGCCCTCCGTTTCGACCGGGTGCTGGCGTGCAAGTCGCGCAACATCGATCTTTCGCGCCCCGAAAACACGCTGGAACTGGTCGGGATCGAGTTTCATGAGCATGAGGCGCCCGGCGGCAGCGCGCTTTTGATGTTCGCCGAGGGCGGCGCGATCCGGCTCGACGTCGAATGCCTGGAATGCGAGCTGACCGATCTCGGCCCCGAGGACCTCGCGGGGGACGAGGCGGAGGGCGCCTGATCCTTCGCTTTCGCCAGGACGACGGGGTTTATGGGGCTGCCGAGGGTTGACGCCGCAGGCCCTCCGCGCCATTGCAATAGCTCGCGAATCCCGCATTTTGAAAGCACCCATGCCTGTTCGATTGGACCGCTCCAGCGCCGATTTCGACGAACGATTCGGAAAATTCCTCGCCGCCAAGCGTGAGGTTTCTGCGGACGTCGAGGCGGCTGCACGCGCCATCGTCCAGGACGTCGCCACCCGGGGCGATGCGGCGCTGATCGAGGCGACGAAAAAGTATGACCGGCTCGAGCTTGACGCCTCCGGCCTCCGCGTAACGCCGGCCGAAATCGAAGCCGCGGTGAAGGCGTGCGATGCATCGACCCTCGACGCGCTGAAATTCGCCCGGGACCGCATCGAGACGTTCCACCGCCGGCAAATGCCGAAGGACGAGCACTTCACCGACGCTGCCGGTGTGGAGCTTGGTTGGCGCTGGAGCGCGGTCGAGGCCGTCGGCCTCTATGTGCCCGGCGGCACCGCGGCCTATCCGTCCTCGGTGTTGATGAACGCCGTACCGGCCACGGTCGCCGGCGTCGCGCGGCTGGTCATGGTGGTGCCGTCGCCCGGAGGTCAGCTCAATCCGCTGGTGCTCGCGGCAGCCCAGCTCGGTGGCGTGTCCGAAATCTACCGCGTGGGCGGCGCCCAGGCGGTGGCCGCGCTCGCCTATGGGACCGCGACGATTGCCCCCGTCGCGAAAATCGTCGGCCCCGGCAATGCCTATGTCGCCGCCGCCAAGCGGCTGGTGTTCGGCAAGGTCGGCATCGACATGATCGCCGGTCCCTCCGAAGTGCTGGTCATCGCCGACGACACCGCCAACGCCTCCTGGATCGCCGCCGATCTCTTGGCGCAAGCCGAGCATGACGAAAGCGCGCAGTCGATCCTGATCACGGATTCCAGACGGCTCGCCGACGAGGTCGCGCAGGCCGTGGAGGCCCAACTGAAGACGCTGCCCCGTGCCAAGATCGCAAGCGCCTCGTGGCAGGATTTTGGCGCGATCATCCTGGTGAAGAATCTCAGTGAGGCCGTGCCGCTGGCGGATGCGATCGCGGCCGAGCATCTCGAGATCATGACCGCGGATGCGGAGGCGTTCTCGAAGCAGATCCGCAATGCCGGCGCGATATTCTTAGGCAGCCATACGCCGGAGGCGATCGGCGACTACGTCGGCGGTTCCAATCATGTGCTGCCGACCGCGCGCTCGGCGCGGTTCTCCTCCGGCCTCGGTGTGCTTGACTTCATGAAGCGGACGTCGATCCTCAAATGCGGACCCGAGCAGTTGCGCGCGCTCGGGCCCGCCGCGATGACACTCGGCAAGGCCGAGGGGTTGGAAGCCCATTCGCGATCGGTCGGGATGCGCCTTAACCTGACATGACCAAGCCGCCCGCCCACAGCGATCCCACAAGCGATGATCCCAACAATCGCATCGTTGGTGTGACGCTGGACGAGGAATCGATCGGGCGTTCCGGACCTGATATCGAGCATGAGCGCGCGATCGCGATCTACGACCTGATCGAGCAGAATCTCTTTGCGCCCGACGGCCACGACGGCAACGGCCCGTTCACTTTGCACATCGGCATCACCGGTAACCGCCTGATGTTCGACATCCGCAAAGAGGACGGCGCGCCGCTGGTGGCGCATCTCTTGTCGCTGACGCCGTTCCGCCGCATCGTCAAAGACTATTTCATGATCTGCGACAGCTATTACCAGGCGATCCGCACCGCGACTCCCGACAAGATCGAGGCGATCGACATGGGCCGCCGCGGCATCCATGACGAGGGATCGCGCACGCTGCAGGAACGCCTGAAGGGCAAGGTCAAGGTCGACTTCGAGACCGCGCGGCGGCTGTTCACGCTGATCACCGTGCTGCACTGGAAGGGATAACCTGCGCATGATCCCGAAAAGTGGGCACCGGTTTTCGGACGAGATCATGCGCCAAGAGAAGCGGGCGTAAGCCCGATGGCGCCGGGCGCGCGCAATCCGCAATCCGTGCTGTTTGCCTGCGCATATAACAGCGTGCGCTCGCCGATGGCCGAGAGCCTGTTGCAGCAGATGTTCCCGCACTCGCTTTACGTGAAATCGGCCGGCGTCAAGAAGGGCGAGCTCGATCCGTTCGCGGTCGCCGTGATGGCCGAGCTCGGCCAGGACATTTCCAGCCACAAGCCAACGACGTTCGAAGAGCTGGAAGACTGGGAGGGGCTCAATTTCGACCTCATCATCACGCTCTCGCCGGAGGCCCACCACAAGGCGCTGGACCTGACGCGGACGCTCGCCGCCGACGTCGAATACTGGCCGACGCATGATCCGACCAACACCGATGGCAGCCGCGACCAGAAGCTCGACGCCTATCGCGAGGTCTGCGACACCCTCTCGATGCGCATCCGCAAGCGCTTTGCCAAGGTCGGCGCGGCGAGCGGGTAGAAGCTGGCGTTGCGCCGCTGTCATCGAATCGAAATATACCGCCGCAAACAGCCCCAAACTTGCCGCCAAATCAGGGAATCCGCCCTTCATCCGGCCGCCACAATGGGTTGTGGAAGGCCAAGCCTTCCGATAGTTTCCGCGCCAAATTCCCTTCCGAATCTCCCGCCGAACGCCCCTTAAATGCTTGGCCGTCCCAAATTCGTTCTCGCTTCCGGCTCGCCGCGCCGGCTGTCGCTGTTGAACCAGGCCGGCATCGAGCCCGACGCGCTGCGTCCGGCCGATGTCGACGAGACCCCGCGCCGGGGCGAGCTGCCGCGCGCCTGCGCCAATCGCCTGGCGCGCGCCAAGGCCGATGCCGCGCTCAAATCCGTGCAGCTCGACGACGAGCTGCGCGGCTCATTCATTCTCGCGGCCGACACCGTGGTCGCGGTCGGCCGCCGTATCCTGCCGAAGGCGAACCTCGTCGATGAGGCCTCGCAATGCCTGCGGCTGCTGTCTGGCCGCAATCACCGCGTCTACACCGCGATCACCCTGGTGACGCCGCGCGAAGCGTTTCGCCAGCGCTTGGTCGAGACCCGGGTGCGCTTCAAGCGGCTGTCCGAAGACGACATCCAGGCCTATATCGGCTCCGGCGAATGGCGCGGCAAAGCCGGCGGCTATGCGGTGCAGGGCATCGCCGGCTCCTTCGTGGTCAAGATGGTCGGCTCCTACTCCAACGTGGTGGGCTTGCCGCTGTATGAGTCCGTCACGCTGCTCGGCGGCGAGGGATTCCCGATCCGCTTTGGCTGGCTGAATGCTGCCGGCGCCCCCTGAACCGCCCGGCGAGGGCGGAGCCAAGAAAGTCGGGCGCTGCCCGATCTGCCGCAAGCCGGCCTCGGAGGCCACGCGGCCGTTCTGCTCGCCGCGCTGCCGCGACGTCGACCTCAACCGCTGGTTCTCGGGCACCTACGTCGTTCCCGGCGCGGATGACGATACCGAAGACAGCGATTAACTAGCACTTTCGCCGCCTTGATTTCGGCGGCGCGCCTTCGCACACTCGCTCCCAATGATACGGCCCGAGCAAATCGGGCGATGTGATCCGCGGGAGGTCGCTCCATGCCCAGTCGCCGCCGCTTTCTCAAGCTCGCTGCGTCAGCCATTGCTGCGCCGGCCATCCTGCCATCGCGCGCGTTGAGTGCGGCCTGGCCGGACAAGCCCGTGCACATCGTGGTGCCGTTCACGCCGGGCGGCTCGACCGACATCACCGCGCGCCTGATCGGCAACCGCCTGGCGGACATCTGGGGCCAGTCGGTGGTGATCGACAACAAGCCCGGCGCCGGCGGCAATATCGCGGCCGACTACGTCGCCCATTCAGAGCCCGATGGATCCACGATCTTCATCGCCGGGCCCGGCATGTCGAACAACAAGTTCCTCTATTCGCATCTCAGCTACGATCCGGTCGCGGACTTCGCGCCGGTGTCGATGCTGATCACCCAGCCCAATCTGATGTGCGTGCCGAACTCCTTAGCCGTGAAGACGGTGCAGGAGTTCATCGACTACTGCCATGCGAACAAGGGCAAGGTCACCTTCGCCTCATCAGGCACCGGCACGACGCTGCACTTGAGCGGCGAACTGTTCAAGCGGATGGCGAAAGTGGAGATGACGCACGTCCCCTATCGCGGCGGCGCGCCCGCCACCAACGACCTCATCCCCGGCCGGGTCAACGTCATCTTCGACAATCTGCCCTCGATCATCGCCCATGTCCGCAGCGGCAGTGTGCGCGGCGTTGCGGTCACGACCAGGGACCGCGTCCCCGTCCTGCCCGAGGTGCCGACCATCGGCGAGACCGTGCCGGGCTTTGACGTCGTCTCCTGGTTCGCCTTCTGGGTGCCGGCGAAGACGCCGCCCGAGGTGGTCGCCAGGCTCAATGCCGACACCAACGCCGCGCTGGTGTTCCCGGCCGTGAAATCGCGCTTCGAGGATTTGGGGGCCGTGCCAAAGGGTTCGACGAGCGCGGAGCTCGCCGCCTTCCTGCAGTCGGAGACCGCCAAATGGGGCCCGGTGATCGAGGACGCACAGATCAAGGTGGAAAACTGAGGCCACCGGGGCGGGGCCGCCACGGTTCGGGCGATTTCGCCCGATCGGGACGCCGGCAGGGTTCAAAAGGGTGGAAAAACCACCATTTCCGCCGCCTTGGACGGGTGGACAGGTCGGTCCGGCCCCACTATAAACCGCCGGCCCGTTGGCTCCTTGGGAGCCTCGCGGTATGCCCAGGTAGCTCAGTTGGTAGAGCATGCGACTGAAAATCGCAGTGTCGGTGGTTCGATTCCGCCCCTGGGCACCACGCTTCGCCCTTACGGGCTACGCGTGGCGCAGCCACGCCAGACCGTAAGGGCGAAGCGTGTCCGGCGTAGCCTCTTGGCGAAGACGGACTGGTGCAGCAAAGAGCCGAACCGCGCGCTACGACTGGCAGCGAGCACCGCTGTTCTCCCGATTCACAACTGTCAAACAGCTCGTCGTCATTGCGAGGAGCGAAGCGACGAAGCAATCCAGACTGCATCCGCGGATGCAGTCTGGATTGCTTCGCTTCGCTCGCAATGACGGCGGGAAACATGACGGAGCATTCCCGCGGCGCGTTTTGCGCCCGAGTGATGCATCGATCGCGTCCCTCTCAACACAGAGGGCGCAGGGAATGCCGGGCGCTCGATGCACCCGCAGCCGCGTGCGCGTTGGTAGAAAGCACACGCGTTAGTCACCACAGGTCCACCGGAACAATCCGGCATTCCCTGCACAATGGTTTGACGGCTTATCGCGCGCTCTCCCCGGTGTCCGGGCTTGATAGCCACCGTCGCCTGCGAGCTCGTCACCCGCAAGCTTGATCCCAGCGTCGGGGGATCAGGACCACGCGTCTTCGCCGTACGCATCAATGTCGCTCGTCCAGCGACACCAACGCGTCCATCGCATCCCGCCCCCAACGTCCGTGACGATCGCGAGCCGCCCCTCTGAGAGGAAAGCGGGACGGCGCGGACATACAGCTGATTTGGGTTTCCGGAAAAGCGAAATATTTTCGCAAAGGGGCTTGAAAGGCGCGAATACTTTGAACCGGTTCGCGAAACTAGTTTTTCGACGCAGGCAGGTGCGGGGCATTTGCAATCGCACGGCGTGGGATCGCGACCTCTGTCCGCTCCCGGTCTTTCGGGCCTTTCCGGACAAACTCTCTTGAAAGCAGCCATGAAACATCCATATACCATCCCAACACCATCCCATTGGATGGAAAGATCGGATGACTGTTATGGCCAACAATGTACGCGAGCTGCGCCCAAGGATCCCCGACACCGAGAAAATCACGATCAACCTTGGCTACGTCGACCTCGGTCAGATCGATCTGATGGTGCAGGAAGGGTTTTATTCGAACCGGACGGATTTCATCCGGACGGCGATCCGTAACCAGCTCGAACGGCACGCAGATGTCGTCAAGCAGTCCACGGCCCGGAACAGCCTGGACCTCGGTCTGCGGCATTTCAGCCGGGAAGATCTCGAGGCGGCGCGGCGCGCCGGCGAGATGCTGCACATCAAGGTTTTGGGGCTTGCGACCATCGCTCAAGACGTCACGCCCGATCTTGTCCGCGCCACCATTGCGTCGATCTCGGTGCTGGGCGCCCTCCACGCTACTCCCGCGGTCAAGGCCGCTCTCGCCGATAGAACGAGGTGATCAGTTGCTCAATCATGACATAGTTCGCGAAGCCACCCGCCTCACGCGCGCCGGCCAGCTGGTCGAGGCCACCGCGCTCCTGCAGCGCATGCTCCGCGGCGAGAGCGCCCCAGAACCAGCTTCTGCTGTGCCCGCGAGGCTCGGGCCACCAACCATCGACGTGAAGGCAAATGTAATCGAGGAGACGGAAAGCCGGCCCGCGCAGCCTTACCCAACTCCTCCGCGACCCAAACGCCCGGCGCGGTTCGACAGCATGAAAGGCTTCTCCAGGCTTGGCCTGCGAGGTCCGATCATGCGCGCTCCACCGTCCGCGTCGGATATCGCGCCCAAGAGCACAAGGTTCATCGAAGGCACCTTCAGCAACGCAGCGGGAAGCCGGACCTACAAGCTATTCATCCCGAGCCGTTATCAGGGAAAGCCGCTTCCTTTGATTGTCATGCTTCACGGCTGCACCCAGTCGCCCGACGATTTTGCGGCCGGCACGCGGATGAACTTCCTGGCGGAAGAGCAGAACTGCTTCGTTGTCTATCCGGAGCAGCCGAGCGGAGCCAATCAGGCCAAATGCTGGAACTGGTTTCGCACGGGCGACCAGCAGCGGGGCGGCGGTGAACCGTCGCTGATCGCGGGCATCACCCGCCAGATCATGCGCGAGCATGCGATTGATCCGAAGCGCGTCTATGTGGCAGGCCTGTCCGCGGGCGGGGCCGCTGCTGCCATCATGGCAGCGACATACGGCGACCTGTACGCGGCCGTCGGCATCCATTCCGGACTGGCTTGCGGCGCCGCCAGCGATCTTCCTTCCGCATTCATGGCGATGCAACAGGGGGGCGGGGCCGATACATCTGTGAAGGCCGGATCACCTGTGCCGACCATCGTTTTCCATGGCGACCGCGACACCACGGTGCATCCCGACAACGGCGGTCGAATTCTCGAGCGGTCGACGAAAGCGGCGAGTTCGGCAACGAAGCTGCTTCGCGGGCGCGTGCCCGACGGGCATGCCTACACGCGCACCATCGTCACCGACCGGAGCGGCCGGGTGATCTCCGAACACTGGAACGTTCATGGCGCCGGCCATGTCTGGTCGGGCGGCAGTCCCGCCGGCTCCTACACCGATCCGCGAGGACCCGACGCGACAAGGGAAATGCTGCGCTTCTTCCTCGCGCATTCGCTCCCGGGTTAATCGAGCGGGGAACTTTGAAAGCGGCGCCGGCTTTGTTCACATGACCGACCCGTTGGCGCTCAAGGCGCTACACGAGTTCATTTTGGATTGGTGCTGGAGACTTTCAGCAGCGTCTCTTGGTCGATACGCCGGAGCGGCGAGCAGCAAAAACGAACAAGTGCAAGCATCAAGTCCGACGGCTTCAAATGTTTTACGATTTCTCCTCTTCCATCGTGACGGCGACCGCGCCGATGGCGGAGAGCCGTACCTTGTTGCCTTCGACGCCGGCAACCAGGCCGCGATCGATATAGTGGTGATGGCCCTTGTGCGATCCTTCTCCGCTGTCCTTCTTGATCAGCTTGATCCGATTGCCATCGAGCTTGTCGACCGTGCCGACGTGAACGCCGTCGGCGCCGATGACTTCCATGTGCTCTTTGATGTCGGTCATGGTCTACCACTCCTTTTAATAGCTGCTGCGGTGTCGTATCGCGTGTTTTAGGCCGCCAATTGCTCTTCCGCTTTGACGTTGACGAGAGATTCGGCAAGCTTGGTAAGAGCTGAGTCGGTCGCTTTCTCTTCGTCAAGCGTCGCCTGCAGAAGCCTTGCTGCGTCAGGCATTCCAAGTTCTTCGGCCCAGGTTCGGAGAGTACCGTAGCGCGACATCTCGTAATGTTCGACCGCCTGAGCAGCGGCGAGAAGGCCCGCATCAAGCGCCGGCATTCCCTTGAAGTCTTTCATGATCTCGGCGCCCTCTTCGGTGATGCCATTGATGGCCGTACAGGTTTTCCCACGTGGCGCTTTGCCGATGATCTTGAAGACCTGATTGAGACGCCTCACCTGGCCTTCGGTCTCCCGAAGATGTTTCGTGAAGGCCTTCTGCAAATCTTTCGACTGCGCTGCCTTCGCCATTTTTGGAAGCGCTTTGAGGATCTTGTTCTCGGCAAAATAAATATCCTTGAGCGTCTCGTGAAAGAGGTCGCTCAACAGCATCGGTTTCCTGGCCATGTTCAATTCCTGTCTCGGTTGGGGGCGTCGTGTGTGTGCCGCGACAAGAGGCAGGCGGAGCAATGGTTCCAAGTTGGGAGGATATCTTTGCAAGATCGGCCGCGGCAGCCTTGCCACCGCCCGTGGTGGCTAGACTATACAAGCGGTAGCGCGATCTCGCACACGAGCCCTTGGTTGCGCCAATCAAAGCGCACCTCTCCCTTGAGCTGGCCTGCGATGATGTTTTCCACGACACGCGTGCCGAACCCGCGGTGCGTGGGCGGCGTGACTGGCGGCCCGCCCGTTTCGATCCAGCGCAAACTGAGCCGTCCGTCTGCCGTGCGCGACCAGGTGATTTCGACACGGCCATCCGCGGCCGATAGCGACCCGTATTTTGCTGCGTTGGTCGCGAGTTCATGCAAGGAGATCGCAATCGTCTGAGCCCTATTCGGTTCCAGCATCAGGGGTGGTCCGTCGATTCGCACGCGCTCCTCGGTCTGGCCGCAGTAAGGCGAAAGCTCCTGCGTGACCAGATTGTGAAGCTCGGCTCCTGTCCAGCGCGATTGCACGAACAGCCCATTGACCTGTGCGAGGGCATTGATGCGCCCTTCGATCAATTGTTTAAAATCATCAGACGTATCGGCACGAGAGAGACGCACCGTCGCCAGAACAGTGGACAAGATGTTCTTTGTTCGATGCTCGGCCTCGTGGGCGAGATTGATGATTTGCGCCTCGCTGCGTTTGCGCTCCGTGATGTCCTGGAAGCAGTTGACCGCACCGACAACGTTTCCATCGATGTCCTTGATGGCCTCGATGTCAACGAGCGCGATGCCGCGTACGCCGTCGGGTCGCTCGATGTGTACTTCCTGTTCGCGTACGGAAATACCGGTGCGCAGCACGTCTGCCATGGGGCATTCATGGTGCGGAAGCAAACTGCCGTCGGGCCGGAACATTTGATACGATCCGCAAAACCGTTCGTTGGGATCGCCGGGTTTGGGCGACCGCCCCATAATTCGGCAGCACGGCGATTGTATCGCAGCACCAGACCGTCCCGGTCACAGACATAAACGGCAAACGGCAGCTGTTCGAACAGCCGCGCAGGCAATTCGACGACCTGTTCG